>Ga0123357_10002328_pt1 | contig 21110 bp, 11 predicted proteins | sample TergutEmb28metaG_FD_89873 | JGI IMG/M metagenome (GOLD analysis project Ga0123357, IMG submission 89873) | Embiratermes neotenicus P4 segment gut microbial communities from Petit-Saut dam, French Guiana - Emb289 P4 | ecosystem: Host-associated > Arthropoda: Insects > Digestive system > Gut ... | reverse complement strand
TATGGACAGAGCACCATGAGTCAACGAAAGGTTTATGAGTGGGTGGAAATGTTTAAATCGGGTCGAACACGTGTTACTGATGAAGGTCGTTCTGGTCGGCCATTAACATCGCGCACACAAGACCACAAGAGCAGCCGAAAAGATTCTTCTCTGCTGGAGTACATAAACTAGTTGAACGATATAACAAATGCATTGTGTTGCAAGGGGACTATGTAGAAAAATAATATGTAAAATTGCTCACAGTTATTTCTATTAAAGCCATTAAATGTATTTTGCCTTTACGTTTTGATTCTCCCTCGTATATGTATTCAAATGCGGATTCGGTGAAAATTTGTTTTAAAAAAAGGAAGATTATAACATCAATGTAGCAAGTAAATTATTGAAAGAGGCTGTAGTTGATATTATTATTATTATTTTAAGGCGATTTTTTTACCACAAGTAAATTAAAATATGTACCGGCCAGTCCCAGTGGCCGCGCGGTCTAAGGCGTAGGTCTGCGGCCGCTCTCCTGCTGAGATTGTGGGTTCGAATCCCACCGGTGGCATGGATATCTGTCTGTTGTGAGTGTTTTGTGTTGTCAGGTAGAAGTCTCTGCGACGAGCTGATCACTCGTCCAGAGGAGTCCTACCGAATGTGGTGCGTCGTTTTGTGTGATCTAGAAGACCATAGCTCAGTGGGGGCTACTGGGCCCAAAAAAATATGAATCAGTTCTTAAAAATGTTCAATACGTATTTAAATTATAAATAATAGTAATGTTGACAAACTAGTCAGCAGAAAGTAGAAACAGTTTCAGCAAGAAAGGAGTTTAACACTTCCGAGAGAGAGAGAGAGAGAGACCATGCGTAATTCAGTAAATCAGTGTGCTTACAGATATAATGACACGAAGAAGAAACACGGTTGAATTCTTCTGCAAAAGTCGTGTCAGCTGTACTTTGTAAATTAGCATGAATGTCAGCAAATTGCGCAAAACGTCACAAAATGAAAATCCTTATTCTACATTTTCATGTGAAATGCAGCAGTTTATAGCACTTTTAACTGTGCATTGCAATGCATCCAATTACGTCTGCTAAAATTAATTACGGAGTTCACTGCATCAGTCTTGAAATTTTGTAGAATTCCAGTGCGTTTCATACAATACCTAGCAAACACAGGCGATAATTAATACAAAATATACTTCACGGTTGTAGTCAAATGTGCAGATATAGAAAGACTCAGTACTGTACAGTACTGTTCATACTTTCCTCTTAAAGTTTATATGCCTATTAACGTCCAAAATATAAACTGCTTTCTGTTGCCAGTAAAATTGTGCTACATACCGAACACAATTAGATTGTCAAATATTACCCAGTCAGATGACTACAAAACCTCGTTAAAATACCTCACGAGGCGTGTTATGGGGTATTTTCATTAAGCTGTAGATTTAATACCGTGGTTTACGCAGAACTGCGCGGTATGTACCTGGTAGCCGCACAGACGAACAAGTTATGCCACCGAAACTTATAATACTCACGTAATACCGAGAACAACTCTCAAGAAGTTGTAAGCAGATGAAGATTTCTCCAGGTAGTATTGGCTACACGTAGCTCTGACTTTAATGTGCCACGGGACTTAACTCGACTTTTTATTAAGAAGACAGGGAGAGAGGGAGCTCCTCACTCTCCCAACTAACGAACAGAAACAACGTAGCTTATTTTGAGCCGTCGCTTTCTTTGTTCTGGCTCTGTTTTTAACCCCGAGGTAACTGAGCAGTAGCGAGCGAGGGGACATTTGCATAATTGAAATTGCAGGGAAATTGCGCTTTGTTGCTTTCTTTCCTCTTGTCTTCTCTTGTACTTGCTCTCATCCCAGCCTATCTTCTAATTTTTTTTATCCCTTTGTACTCTCGTCCTAAGTCACTTTTATGCAACCTGCATTGTTTGTTTTTTAACTATCCGATTTGATTATATATTACGTTTATATCTGCAGTCTTTTATTCTTGCTTTATACCTGAGAGAGAGCCATCAAACTATTATTATACTGTAACATTTTATTTCTTTTCATATTAGATTTTCTCTAAATATCTATAGTGAGATTAATTTTCTTTTCATAATGACGAAACATACACATCAGACTTATACACAAACGGAAACGTACCTTAAAATTTAGTATCTCTAGTACGTCTCTGTAGAAATATACAACCATTTTAATGAGCTTAATGTCACTATTGGCAAAGCGTGAGTCACCGAGAATTGGACGGCGCATCCTGCACCTAACACTGACACCAATGATTTTTGTGTCATTATTGCAAGCATTGATTTTTATCATGGCTCAACAGCCTTAGTGGACCTAGGCCTTCTGAATGTTGAGGTTTTTGTATCACACGTCACAATCGGTAGGACTTTTCTGGGCGAATGTTCGGACCGTTGCACAGAACTCTGCCTGACAACACGCAACACTCACAACAACTAGACTTCCAAGCATCCGGCGGGAATCGAACCCTAAATCCTAGCGGGCAAGCGGCCGCAGACGTATGTCTTAGACTGCGCGATCGCTGGGATCGGCTGGCACTGAAATGTGGTACAAATAAATGTGAGATAGGCGGATGATTTCTGCGCATAACACAGAAAATTCTGCTTCCTGTATTTCATTACCAGTAGACATGAGCTGAGGAAAGGCAGAGTGTTGGAAGTCGAGCAATTAAATTATATAATTACTTACATGTTATCACAATAGCGAGATCGGTTGATGGGCACAACTATGTATCCAATGGTTATTAATTGACCCTCCTGACCGTATGTCAAGGTACGTCTATGATAATTCCATCGCGTTGATATACAAATGATACAAGTTCTCCAAAGGTTCAAATCATGTTCTTGTGTAAGTACCGCGCATTTTGTGCATTATTATTACATTTTCCAACAGATGCACAGAATATATTAGCACTATCTGTTTCTTATAGTATTTCTACATATTTAGATGTTTATGCTTCGTCCTAAAGGAGTCTTTTTAATGTAGGCTACAGTTACATGATTAATAAAATCAAAATAATTGCATTTTATTAATTTTGTAACTTTTGCATAAAAATAAGAGACTCCCAGAAGATGAAGTATAAACATCGAAACATGCGGCAGTGCTGTAATAAACAGATACTGTTAATATATTCTTATAATAAAACCAACTAGATGCACTAATTTCTCAAATTTATTTTTGGAATGAAACTCTACATATTTCGAACTGTTCCTCTGTCCATCATCAGGAGTTTTTCATTGCACACACAGCAAACCTGTATGACATATACCATTGCTGTGTTTACAGTGAAAAACTCCTGATTATGGACAGAGGAACATTCCGAAATATATAGAGTTTCATTCCAAAAATAAATTTGAGAAATTAGTGCATCTAGTTGATTTTATTATAAGAATTTATCATGATGCACGGTCACATGGACGTCGTACTATTAATATGTACTGTGCATTTGGTGGACAAGTATAATAAAAACGATGAAAACATGACTTAAACACTTAGTGTTTCAGGAGCTTAAGTAATATAATTCATTGTCAATAGTGGTGACACAGAGGAAACTATGCATATTCCTTGAACCTAACTACGTGCCTATTTTGGGCACTGCACGATATGAGGAAGAATCCTGTGTGTAGAATATTCTGCAAATCACTGCCTGGTCAGTGTCAATATTGGAGGATAAGATGACGAATCTTTACCTTAACGCTGAACCCCACAGTCTGATTGACGTCAGTAGTGGAGGCTAAGTTTAATTAGTCGATTCTTCATATAAAAAAAGGTAAAGTGATCTCGTTACAGGCCCGGTGTGGCCCAGAGGGTGGGTAGAAGTATAGCTCTACTCTTCCATGGCCGCGGCACTAGAAGGGGGTGAGTGTTTAGCAGCACGCCCCGGCCGCACTTTACACCCGGGAGAGATCCGGTACCCATTTTACATTTTACAGGAGGCTGGATGGGTCCCAGGGCCGGTCTGAACGGGCGGAAAATCTCGTCCCCACCGGGAAAGTCCTTGCTATCCAGTGCTTAGATAACTTTGGACATTCTCCCGCAGTGCCCACACAGCGTATTTGATACCTGATGGTGTTTCACACAAGCAACACACACGGTCGCTAGAGACTTTATTACTGAAACAGTTTTGAACTCAAACTGAATAGACATTTTCTTTAGGACTTGGTATGTTTGAGATGGACAATAATTATTTCTAACAAATAACGATATTTCTATATTCGCAAACCGTTTCTGTCATGTCTAAATGCCACGTGTTTCTGGTAAAGTGCATAAATTCCAAGACTGCTTATTCCCTCTATCCCAGCTACCTGTCCTTACTTGGAGGTTGCCTCTGCTTTCAGCAACCTAAGAAAAACCACGCAGTAGTTATAAGGGACCCATATATCACGTACAGCTAAACTGTCCGTTAGTAGATAGAGTAAGCTGGCCATTAGTGGATTCTCGCACTCCACGCCACAGTCCTAGTGACTGAACCTACCTGCAATACGTGAATCAAGAATCTCTCTATAATGGGCACTCAATAATGTACTCCTTTGAGGATTACTATCAGCTTATATTGCCTAGCAATTTGACAGTATTAAAGCAGAAGATCTGATAGCAAGCTGCATATGTCAGTCCGTCCTTCTTTGTATCTGTCTACCTGTTTCATTTAACAACATTACGGACGCCAATTAATAACTACAAATTTGTAAGTAACACCAGAACACCAGTCGGCTCGATAAGCACGCCCTCTTCTCTCTATCGGTGAGCTGAACCCAGCACAGCACGAAACGATGTCCGGCCGCGCCGACGAAGATCAGAAGATGCGTAAAGACGCGCCGCAATGGTGAGGAATTCCGGTTGTACGAGTACGGCTTACCATTGGCATAAGAGGTAATTAATTCATATCTTGTTCCTTCCAAGAATCTACCATTTCATCTTTTGACCTCTTAACCATCCATCGGCGCCATACACTCCGCAGTACGGCCATGGTCGCGAATTAAAAACATCAGAAATATGAAAATGGCTTATCTAAATGTACTTACGGTGAGCATTTCTCTTCACCATAGACAGGAAAAGTAAATTCTGCAATAACGACATTCCCTTTTGTTCTTTGCGTTCAAATAAATAATTTGAAATTTAACACGTCTGTGATACTCCAGCCGACAGTGCTAGTGGAACCAAATTAATAGTTTTTTTTTTTAATTTTGCTAGTAAATAAAACCTGTTTTAATTAATGCACAGTCATTATTTACAGCGCTTCATTGTTTACATACTCAGTTATTTTATGTTAGCGCATTGAGCACTTGCCGAAGTAATGATTGTGAAATAGACAAAAAAATGTTAATTCATAGACTGTTTCTTATAAGAACAACCAACCAATAAAAAACTTCATATATGTCCTTAACTGTATCTCGATTCCTCAAATAATGATTATAGAGCTCAGCAGAATTACATAAGTTCTAATAGCAAATTCCAAGCTAAGGCGCACACTTTTTCTTATATCTCCGAATACACTTAACATCATCGCCTTAAACGACAACCTGAAGACGTGACTCGTAATGGATTTGCGACTGCGTAATAGAACACAAGGTACTGTGACCAGTTGCAAGACCGAAAAAAAGATCATGATAACTGGAGGTTAATGCTGCGGGTTCAGAACCGCGCACATTGTTCGGCTTTTCGTTCTGAACTTCCCGTCTTACTTTATGAAATACGAAGTACGGTTACTGCACAATGCCAAGCTCGTGCTTTGCGCCAATGTCACAGAAATAAAACTTCGGAAAAAAAATATGTCTTCAATCAGCGAAGCCACATGTTACGAGGCAACTGCAGCCGATTTAAATTCCTTGTCGTGAACTGAAATTATTCGACTTCACTGATGCAAGCACACGTTAGGCCAAAAAGACATGTACGGAAACACAACATGAATGATAAATTCGCTGGTGGGGAAAAATATTCCCTAATCTGTGGATGGCAGAATGCCGTGTCACAGTTTCAGATAATAGCAATTAAATATAATGAAGAGTGTAGTAACAACACAGCCACTTTGTTGCTTGTGTGTGTAAAGCAAACCCAATAAATTTAATCAGATATATATTTTCCAAATTTAAGAACGTTCTAACTGGATATTATATTACATGCTTTGCAGTTCCCAGTGACCGTGATATCTGGGGCGTGGGTCTGCAGCCGCTTGATTGCTGGGATTAAGGGTTCGAATCCCGATGAGAGCATGAATGTTCGTCTCGCGTATATATTATGCACTGTGTAGGTAGAGGCTTCTACGGCGTTCTTATCACCCATTCAGAGGAGTCTTTCCGAATGTGTGTGTCTGTGTGCGATACACAAACATAAAAAATTTAGCGGCTTCCACTGAGATGATAATGGCGCTGCTGATGATAATACTAATGATACTTCATCATTAATATAATCTTATAATAATAATAGTACATTTTTTTATTTGTAGTGTGTGACCAATTACAAAATCAGAACTGATACACAAATATATTTTACACATACACATATACGTAGGTACATACATACATACATACATACATACATACATACGTACATACATACATACATACATACATACATACATACATACATACACGTATTCACACATAAACACATAGACAGACAAAAGGAACGAAACACACTATAAAACAACAAACAGCCTACATTCAGGTAATCAAATATTTATAAGGAGAAAAGTATGTACTATAACGCCGCATTTATCGGCGGTGGTCCAGTTTAATTGAATACAATAAACAGACATTTTCTAATGTAAAGTATTTTTTAAGAATAGCGTAACTGGTTTCATAAATATATAATTTTCTCTAGAAACTAATATGCAACTGAAGCGAGACTGACTGGAGGAAATTTATGCATGGAAAAGCGACAATAAACACGGAAGTATCCAAGATTTCGAGTACGAATGACAACGTTTTAGGCTCAGGAAGCTTAATAAGAAATAATGCACCAAGGTGACGATTCCTCTCGTGTGACGTCTCCATTTAGACACCGTCACACACTGGAGTAGAAACTTCTGAAACGTTTAAGAACGACCTCAAAATTCTAGGCTCCAGAAGGGTAACATAAAGCAAGTTCCAAACTGAGGATCACAAATAGTAGGCGGCCGCCACCATGACAATTCTAGTCGCCACATCGACCTGGCGCCCGGAATACGTGCATTGCAATATCAGTAATGAGCGTGGGGAAAGGAATGATTGAAACGGATGGCTTCAAAATTCTGATAGATGTGTTACAGTTTCCTGGCATCAGCAGACATGGTTCAGCTCGGATAACAGAGACGGGGTGGACTGTAATTTAGGTCTAAATAAGTTAAATTTTACATGTGTAAACAATCGAAGGTAGAAGTATTAATGGTTGTAATGCAGACGAGTATATTCAGCTTCGTGGATTCAGAGAATATACATAATCAACTTTATGATGAGAATAAAGTTTCGAATCAGTAAATGTTACTGCCCATTTAACAGAGTTAAAACATTCTACAGAATGCACAAAACCTTCATGGTTACACTCTTGAGTTAATATATCAACTTTCCTTGAGGAAATGGTAATAACTCTACTTTTACTGATGTCAAAGTTCTTAAAGTTTTCAGCTCACTGACCTCGTCGACGATCAACATTGATTGCACCAGACTACGATTGGATTAAAAGACTCAGGAGTACGGAGAGTGTTGATGTCTTGGGTGAAATGAAGATATCGTATTTAATTATGCTGCAAGGATCACTCTTGAATATATTGGACATCATAGGTACAAGAACAGAACCTTTTGAACACCAGACTCTTCTCCAGAATGCGAAAAATAATAGTTCCATAATTTCTAACAATATGTTACCCGTGTCTTTAAGATCCTCATAGTCAGCTTGTTAAAGATTCACGTTTTCTAGAGAGTGACATTGTGACGCCGGTCGAGTATTTCCCACAGATACGATGGATCGTATTGCTTTCCACACTCCTGGAACTACCGTAAAATAATACGGACTGTCATCTCGGAATACCTGATTCTTCAAGACTCTGGAGATTGTAAAAGTAACTACAAAGTCAGTATACGTAAATAAAAACAAAGCTAGAATGACCTAAGTTTGCCAAGAAGCAAAATATGGTGAGCAAGATCGGAAGCACTGCTAAGATTAAAATATTCCGCACTAACTTGACTCTGAGAGGTAATCAAAAGGGGTAATAAAGTAAAAATAATTTACCGAGGTAGTATGGGAAGATACAAATTCAGTCAAACGATGTTGGCTAGAATTTAATTTAAATTGAAAATGATAATCTGATTGTGCGAAACAGATCGGGCCAAATACAGGTAGGATTATTCTTCCTAAAGGAAAATACCTATTTAAAAAATTTTTGATTTGTGACTTTAAATTATCTTCATTAGATTGGACCCAAATAAGAGCAGATTGAGGTCAGGAAATGCTTGCTGTCATTCGGTGCAGAATCTTTTGTCTTCCAGGTTGTTATCCAAAAATTTAAAGATAAAGATATAAAGAACTATAATTTTGCCTGTTTTGTATGGGTGTGAAACCTGGTCGTTGGCATTGCGGGAGGAAAGGAAGCTGAGGATGTTTGAGAACATGGTGTTGAGGAGAATATTTGGACCTAGGAGGGACGAGGTAACAGGGGGATGGAGAAGATTGCATAACGAGGAGCTAAATGATTTGTAGTCCTCACCCAATATTGTGCGGGTGATAAAATCGAGAAGAATGAGATGGGCTGGGCATGTGCCGCGTATGGGCGAAGAGAGGGGGTGTATAGGGTCTTGGTGGGGAAACCGGAGGGAAGGAGACCACTGGGGAGACCTAGGAGTAAATGGGTGGATAATATTAGGATGGATATCCAGGATGTGGGATGTGTGTATATAGACTGGATTGGGCTGGCACAGGATAGAGGCAGGTGGCGGACGCTTGTGAGTGCGGTAATGAACTTTCGGGTTCCTTGAAATGCGGGGAATTTTTTGACTAGCTGCAAACTAGTTAGCTTCTGAAGAAGAACTCTGCACCATGGAGTAATTAAGTAAGTAAGATTGGAACCAAATACAATTGTCGGGTTTAATAATAGCTACGACGGACATGTGACAAAGAGTATTTTACCTTAAAGTATTTTTTTATTTCTCTTTTTAAAGCACGAGTAAATACCAAGTAAACTTTCTGATGTAGCCACACGGAAAAGCCTGTTTTATATAATCGCCAACAACAACATCTAGGCTTTGGCATTTACTGCCACAGATGTGTTTCTTTACAAAAACTTTGCGTCGTGGGTGGAAAGAACATTTTGCTAATAGGTCTAACCCCCTGATAAGAATGGTTAATGTGAATACCCTAATTATGATTAAAATCTGAATTGCAACGCGATACGAATAATAAAATAAGGCAGCCAGTTTTAATCAGGGCTTAAAATTTCCAGGTTCAGCTAAATGATACGTGAGTCGTCGGAGTTAACCAAGGCGGATAAAACTAGTCTCATTAACGGAATAAATCAACCGAATCAGGCCAATAAAAACAATGTGGAGGTAAAGATGACATATGCTTCAATTTAATTAAAAAATGAATGCCAGAGGTAATTCGCATCCCATTAAGAACCAGTATTGAGACTGACAATCACAGATGCAAAAACCACTTGCAGTACATATAGAAATATTTTTTGTTTCCCTCTAACAATAATAATTTGATTCTTGACATGTTACTAACGCGAAAGCTCAACTTTGAGCTCCCTTTTATACGTCTGTTTGTCTGAACACAGGAACTGCATGTCGCTACGAATATGGCACATAAGTAATTACGGTAATTGCCCCTGCAAAAATTGTCGCAATAGCTGTGGTGCGCCACGTTCTGTGACTTGGGTGTTTAAATACGGTTTTAGTCAACACAAAACTGACAATTTTGCAGGCTACAGGGCTACCCAAAGTTTCAAATTTATTTCCGGAACGGTTCTGTATTCGGTTAACATGAAACACTGAAAAAATTGTTACGGCATCCTTTCCTCTTTCGTATGAACTCTTCTAATTTGTTGTGACATAACAAGAATAAGATTTTCTCAAGATTTGCTGCAAAGAAACTGGCTGTTGTACTAACTCCTGTCGTGCGTATGGTGGATGTACTATTCCGAACCTTGGCCCGAGCTACGACTATCCTGTCTGATGGTGAATTTCCCATCCGTATTCACTCTAAAAGAATGCCGCAGTAAAAGTAAAGGTCGCCCCATGATATGCCTGTGGGGCACAGAGGAAGACGGATGTATGCCTCAAACCATTCGCAACCTCAACGCTAGAAGCGGCGAACGCTGGTGGTACTATATTGAAATTTCCCAAGTCAGCTTTTTCTTTAATCCTTCCAAGTCTACCGTACGTGCTTCATTGTTCCTGTATAACTGCCAAACTTAATAAGTCTACAGTTGATAAAGAGTCGCCACCAACTATGATTTTCGACGTCCCTGTTTCCCTGTACGTCGGTTTTTTTAATACGTGTACCACTAATGTTGTTAAAAACAGGAAACAAAAAGGTGCATCTCATACAAAAATAATCAGAGCGGGATATTCTCGTTGACTCTTGCTTCGGAAGCAATGACTTATGATCTGGATTATGCAGTTGTTTCGTAAAGTACTTGTCTGTTTAGGTGGGAATTAAAGGTCTGACAACGTAGCCAGTTTGTACCATTTTCTTACAGCCTTCGTCTTTCTTTATACGCTAATTACGTGTACATGCTTATCCAAAATTTGGAAGGGATTTAGTAAATTTTCTTTAGTGGTACACGAGTGTTCTGCTGAAAGGTAAAAGCGCAGTTGTTATTGGGTATCTAGAAGTGAAAATTTTATCTCTGAGCACCACAAATTCTTGTTAGCGATACAGAACCCACATAAAAACTGAACACATATTAAACCGAAAGGAGAAGGAAAAGCAAATGCAACAACCGAACAATTGTAATATTAAATAGTGTACGTTAGCACAATTACTTTATTACTCAAGGTAATTACATAGGCTACATGTTTCGACTATAAATAATCATTTTCAAGCCTATTTTTATCAATTGAGTCACAAGATGCTACGCACGCTTTGGGATCCCATCGTGTTTACATCCATGGAATACATAACATTAAATCGCTTGTCTCAAAGGGTGTGACGTGCACGTCACACCCTTTGAGACAAACGATTTAATGTTATGTATTCCATGGATGTAAACACGATAGGATCCCAAAGCGTGCATAGCATCTTGTGACTCAATTGATAAAAATAGGCTTGAAAATGATTATTTATAGTCGAAACATGTAGCCTATGTAATTACCTTGAGTAATAAAGTAGTTGTGCTGACGTACACTATTTAGTATTCCATTAGGTTTGTAAGCACATCGTGATGCTTGCATTCAAAAAAAAAACCGAACAATTCCTTCGTAGCGGCACTGACTTCTGATGGTTAATGGCAATTGTTTTGGATACAATAGAAATGTATAAATTAGAAGCAGTGTTGAGGAATACTAAGAACATAAATTTTCCCGCTCACTCGTCGTTTTGATTGCAGGTCTCTAGCTTTAAACACTACAATTACAATGATAGTTTTATTAGACAAACATTTCGACCAGGGTGATGTAACAAAGCGCTATAGACTTGCCTGCGGCACGTAGATGGTTTAATTTTGTAACGGTGTGCCGTCAGTCCCTGGAATTTCTCGCAGTTTTGCTTACATGATTCAGGATAATAACGGAAACATGCTGGTTCCAGTAGCCGCGCGGTTTAAGACGTAAGTTTGCGGCCGCTCGCCTGCTGAGATCGTGGGTTCGAATCCCACCAGGGCATGGATGTTTGTCCGTTGTGAGTGTTGTGTGTTGTCTGGTAGAGGTCTCTGCGACGAGCTGATCACTCGTCCAAAGGAGTCCTACCGACTGTGATGTGTCGTTGTGTGTGATCTAGAAACTTCAAGAGTGAGGAGGCCCTGGCCAGCGTTGGGCCGCGGCGTCAAAGGAAACAAAAAAAAAACGAAATTGTACCTTCTGATATCGTACTATATCCTCCGTCAACATTAAATTTGCGTCCCATTCAGAGCTATATAGGTTTAGTCGATATTTGAAGCAGACCTTTGAATAATCTAAGGAAGGATCTGTCCTCATAAAAATACAGTGTGCTATGGTTACTGCCTTCTATTGTAAGATTAATGGAGCTAATAATAGGTAACATTCTTTGTTTAGACGTTTTTATCCGCCCATGTAAACAGATATAAAAATACTCATAAAATACCATTATTTTACAGCTCTGATGACAATTACATTGATTTCATTGTGTTTTTATTGCGTTTGCTTCTTTCTAGACTCGTTCACTTAACTAAACAATGGACACACGACTGTAACAATGTACGTACTATATGTAAAAGGTCAAGTGATCCAGTTACAGGCCCAGTGTGGCCCAGAGGGTGGGGAGAGGTATAGTTCTACTCTTCCATGACCGAGGCACTAGAAGGGGGTGAGTGGTCAGCAGCACGCCCCAGCCGCACTTTGTCCCCGGGAAAGACCCGGTACCCATTTTACAGGAGGCTGTTTGGGCCGCAGGGCTGGTCTGGACGGGCGGAAAATCTCGTCCCCACCGGGATTCGATCCCGGACCGTCCAGCCCGTATTCAGTCGCTATAACGACTGAGCTACCCGATCCACACGTGTTGTATGTACTTCTGATATTCAGCCTGCAATCTCACACTGAACTTGCCAAATTTGAAATTCTGTGTCCTTCACATAGCTAAATATTTTGCTGCTTGTTTGGGTTCCAAAGAAATTGACTTCCTTAGCTGAACTGATGATAGAAAGTTCTTTTCCTTAAGGCGTTCATCTTATATGCCACATACACAAATTGGCCATATTTTAAACTTAACATGAACGAGAGGAAACATGCCGCTCGGAAAACCTTGGCGGATAATGGAAAACAATACAAAAAGAAACTTCCAAGATATAGGGCGTGACGGTGTGGACTGGATTCCTCTGACTCAAGAAAACGACCGTTGGCACGCTTTTATGAATACAGTGAATAACCCTTCAGATTTTGTAAAACGCTGAGAATTGTTGAGCATCCGACGGACTGTTAACTTCTGAAAAAGAATTTTGTACATGGAGCTGCCAGTGATTAACAACATGCCACTAGACACCCCGTCGCCTGCTACGGTTAAATTTCATATCATTCGTACAAGGGCGATGACGCTGAGACATCGAGAGGGAGGGCCAACACTATTGAGTAGTGTCCACAGATATTTGTGTGATGAGGGATAAATAATTAGAACTTTGCATGTTACAAACACTGTACAGGTTGGTAGAATTACGAGCAACAACAGAGTGGAATCTCGGTGTAAATGGCGATTAAAAGTGAAATGACACATATAAGTTGGCTGTTCTAGAAAGACCAGGTATGGAGGTGATAGACGCGTATCTCGTACTTTCATGTTACTACACATGACTGGCTTGTGGCTTGAGTGTACTGTGCACAGAAATCTCGGTTTTGCTCTTATACTCAGGCATAAGATCGATAAGCTAAACTAAAACACAAAGACCTAGAAAAATATTTGGGAAACTTTAGTTCTGTGAGGTAGTTGACGAGATAACGAAGACGATGATGCTGATGAGACAATGATGCTGATGACGATGATGATGATAATAATAATAATAATAATAATGCTCTTTGAAAGTCAGCTAAACTGCTGTGAATTCAGGACGACCACGACGAGTATGATGTTGACGATGATGATGGTAATTTTAATTAATTTCTTACGACGTTTGAAGATGTTTGCCGATTAACACCAGGTGGTCACAGTCGAAGCTCATCACAATTTGGTACGTATTTACAAACCTTTCATCTTATTAAATTATTTATAATTGACTTCGTCTAAATATCTGCCCACATTTCTTATCTGATCCTTGTTAAGGACCCTAAAATGGTTGATGAGACAAAGAAACATCATAGACAATATAATATGAATCAAATTAGGTAGAAAAGGATAATATGAAATTATAAATTCGGAAAGCAAAGGCAAATTGACAGACCAAACAAGATGCTGCATAAAGAAAGCGGGCAAAAGCGTGATATTTCCTAATCCACAAAGACAGCAAGCAGAAAGCAGAAACGCGATACAAGCTAGATACAGGAAAATTAGAGTTTGTTTTTACTCAACCAATTAATAAGAATAATGTTGTGAGAAATATCATTATAAGTCATAAGTACGAGGGATGTATTCAAGTTTAGTGGAAACCGAACTGTTTACTATCTTTATCGTTGCACTGTGCACATCGCAGAGTCATTTAATTAGCACACCAACTAATGCACATACATAAAATTTCACATTAAAACACTTAAAATCGCTCCAACATGTTTCGATCCTAAGATCATCTTCAGGGAGCTACACTGTTCGTTGCTAAAGTCACATATTTAAAATCACTGACTGATTAATTTATCAGTCAGTAATTTTAAATATGTGACTTTAGCAAGGAACAGTGTAGCTCCCTGAAGATGATCTTAGGATCGAAACATGTTGGAGCAATTTTAAGTGCTTTAATGTGAAACTTTGTGTATGTGCATTAGTTGGTATCTATTTAAAAGAACCGTTTACATTTTCCTTCAGATGGTAACGTCACAGAAGCCCTGCAATATGATCCATTTTCGTAACTTAAACACAGTTCTCAAGCAGAAGAGCAAAAGTCGAAACGGTGATTGTGCAGCTTTGTATTTGTTATTCGTTTGTTGTGCGAACAGAATTTTCAATGACTTGAAACAGGAAGCCTGAGTGTGTTAGACACGACAGAGCGAGGAGTGGTGTATAGATTATAGAATTGGTCTATATGGGTACATGGAGTGAGAAAGGGAGGGAAAAAGAACAAATGTTTTGAATACCGAATTTCCCGTGGAATGTGACTTTCCGGTGCGCACTTCATTTGTTCATGTTTCCGAGCCGCCGAGCGCGTTTTCCGGTTGCCTGACTGCTTGCTTGCTAAGGCCGCAGCATTTCAAGTTCCGGGATTCAGGTCTCCACTTCAGTCCGTTCTAGCTGCGTTACGTGAGGGTGGCTATCGTGTTGTCGCTTGTTTCCAGAGTCTGAGGCATTATATGGCTCTGCCTTAATAGGCACTCGATCAATGAAATCCAAATAAGCTATACAGATGCAAGCAAAAGTACAGCGCATTCTCCATGCTTGCTTAAACGTAAAAAAAAAGTTCAAGCTTCTTTAGGAGGTGATTCTAGCTTACTTATCTCAGACTCACGTCGTATTCAAATTGCATCATAATAGAGATGAAGAATTGATCGTGTTCTTATATATATATGTGTGTGTGTGTGTCATTTCAAATTTCTGTACACTGCACGTTTTCTCTTTAAAAATGAATTTATTTTACAAAATACATTTACAGGCCTTCAATGTAATCGCCATTGTTCTTTATCACAGTGGTCCAACGTTTGAGCAAATCTTGTCTTCCCTTCAGGACGCCTTCGTTGTTGATGCGTCTGATTATTCGGGTCACCTCATTAGACACCTCATCAATGCTTCTGAAGCGTTTCCCACGGAGTGATTTCTTCAATTTTGGGAACAAGTCAAAGTTTGGTGGGCTCATGTCAGGACTGTACGGCGGGTGGGGAAGCACTTGCCATCCATTCTTTTCCAAAATTTCCGATACTGCACCTGAGGCATGAGGCCGCGCGTTAATGTATGATCGCTGATCACTGCGCGAGATCTGACTCCAGTCAGTTTCTTCTTCCATTTCAATGCCCCGTTTTGTAGAACAGGGACCACGTAACCTGCCGATACGCACACACTGTTCTTTACTAAGTCTGGCTCACAACTGTCGCGAAAATCAGAACGATTACACGATCCTACTGGCCGCGCAAGGGCAGTGTGCAGAACTTTTGAAATATATATATATATATATATATATATGTAAGTCACAGTTACTTTCGTTAGAATAACATTACTCATCATCTAAACAATTCAAACTCAGAATAAATCAAACAATTGAAATAGAGTTCTAATTATATGGTCTACAGATACAATGAGATGTTCCGCCTTTAGACACTACGCCATATTAACCCTGCTGTCCATATAACTTCCTATCCAATGGCTTCTGGGAGCTAATTCGTCACCGCAAAAGCCTGTCCTACCATGACCTTGGCCACTAATTTCGTCTGTATATGTTTCATTCATCCTTGATTTAACGACCAGTTAGTAATTCAGGCTAGAATTCTTCGAAATATAGTATCGTAATTGAATATTGAATTGAAAAAAATGTGGTAGGATTCGTGGCTAAGTTTTAGACACCGTGCCGGAATTATGCTGAAGGTACCGGGAAAAATCATAATAACAACGCCACATCGCTAATAAGAATGTATCCACATGGTCCTTCATACACAATTTGGCTGTTTGCTTCTTCACAACAAAAATATCAATAACTTCATCATTCTCTTACACTACAGCATGATTTATTTTGTCACGGTGGCACTTTTCAGTTCATGTCAGCTTCTCGTTGCTCCAGTTTGAATGAAGATAGCCAAACGTAAGGGAATCAGTAATATTCCAAATTGTTAATGAACATTATGACATTTTGGTAAAGATTTCGGCCTCTATGTGTTAGATATCTAGTTCAAAGCGTAACCCGTAGCGTATATTAATTGCGAAGTCACTGTGAGGGTCCCTACAGCGAAACGTGTTACCAGGATACCGGACATAGGCTTCGATTACTTCCTACCACATTTTTCCTACCTTAATTACTGAAATAATTAAGTCATTCGCAATTACACGAAGTAAACAGCAGATAGACCAGTAAAAAAAGAGTAAAAGTCCACGATACAATCTTTTGGATATAGGAGAGAGTTTAAAGGTAAATATTAAAGAAATTTCGGAGGAACTCCCCCCTCTTTCATATAGGGCTTAAATGACCTGGTACGCTTGCATTATGGTGTTTAAACATGAAAACTCATAATTCATATGAAATATAATTTAGTTTTTTTGTCACGCTACCTGTTTATTTTAAACATGGCTGAAGCAGTTTATATTTTAAACATAGTGTGGGCATTGAAACTTAATCATAACAAAGACGGTAGGCATGTGAGCCTAATCACTGACAACCAGACTGTGAAGCTCAGACATGCACTGACATGTTTGGACATGAAACTAACAGTAAGCTCTGCTTGAGGAACACTGCACTGCTAGTGTTGTGCCGGACTGCGTTGTGACAAGTTGCAAGTGTTGTGTGTACTTGTTAGTAAAGATTTTTTTTGTGTAAAAAGATTGTGTTTATTATACATTCATCATCCCAGGGAAGTTTTTAAATTATCCTGACACCTTCTCTGTTACGTGTGTGGTGAAATGACCTTCAAATCTCGACGCGAAGTTTTATCCCGCCCATTGAAAAATATTTGTCCTTTATATTGGGTATAAATTGGGTGACCAAGATGTAAGATGGACCCCTCATATTTGCTGTGTAACTTGTGAGAAGTTTCTCACAGGATGCGTAAATGGTTCCCGCCAAATTCCTTTCGCCTTGACCTTGGTTCGGAGGGAATCAAAAGATCACTCATCCGATTGATACTTCTTTTAACAAACATAATAGGGATCACCTCCAAATCCAAAAGAGTGAAATATCCAGATTTGTGATCCGCAATGAGGCCTGTCCCACACAGTGGAGAGTTTTCTGCACTAAAGTGCCCCGTTGTACAGGCACTGAGACTCTGTAAAAGTCGTACGGCCCAAAGGGGGGATAGAAGTATAGCGCTACTCTTTCTTGACCACGGCACTAGAAGGGGTGAAGGGTCAGTATCACACCCCGGCCGTTCTTTACCCCCGGGAAAGACCCTGTACCCCTTGTACTGGGGGCTGGATGGGTCCCAGGGTCGGTCTGGACAGGTGCGGAAAATCTCGCCGCCACAGGAATTCGATCCCCGGACCGTCCAGCCCGTAGCCAGTCGCTATACCGACTGAGCTATCCGGCTCAGTCCTATACCAAAGCCTACGGAAAATCCGACTTTTAGCTATAACAACTCCGCTTTTGACGAAGATCACGGACAGCAGGAAGGGGAAACTGTTGATTGCGATCCGACAATTGAAGCAAGTTGTTCCTCATCTGAACCTCATTCATTAACACAAGGAGATCTTAACGACTTTGTCCGTGATTTGAGTTTGTCTAATAACAAGCTGTACTCTCAGGCTCTAGACTAAAATAGTGGAATCTTCTCCATCAAGATACTGAAATATGTTTCTTTTGCAATCGCTAAAATGGATTAATTGTAAATATTTTTACTGCTGTTACCTACTTATTATGCGACACTTTTACGATAGTTAATTTTTTAACTTCCAAATAAAAATAAGAATAATAGATAAGGACAGTCCGTTGCCTACTTCAATACGCTGTACAGTAATCGCATGGGGAGATTGCTTAACGTTATGGAAAGCTTCATTAAGGGCATCCAGTTCCCCACACAAGTTTCGAACTGGAGTACAGGTGTGATGCATAAGCTTCTACTCTCCCTGATCGCCTGGATGTTATGCGAATGGCAGTACTATAAATCAAACGTTATCTCAAGATATGAGATGTCACCAGCTGCTGAAGCCAAGGAAATATTCTCTGACATTCCATCCTACAAGTATTCTCTGTATTTTCTTTTGAATTTCTTCCTGTGGTATATTTCTGCCTTGTTTCTTTGTAGTGTTTGTCCTCTTCGCACATTCCTCCAACTCTGTATGAAGACTCCGAGGACAGATTTTGCCGATTACTTTGTCATCAGTCGAGGCAATCAAATGTTCCGTCCACTGGAAAGAGGAACATGAAGGGTGTTTGCAGTGTTGTTAGAGAAGTAACAAGACCGTATCGTGAGAATGAAAATACAGGAATCTTGGAACTGAAGGTGGTAGTCACATTGTTAGCCTTATATTCTAAGTGCTCAATGTCCTGTGCTCAAGCAGTGAAACATCCTATCGTAGGAATTGTCGCAGTTTTCTCAGGACTGAGGAGAAATACAATAGGATACGAATGTCGATCCTCCCACAGCACCCCCAACAAAATACCAACTTTGAAGCACCGGCAAATAAATCAAGAGAAGGGTTATAAGTTTTAGTAAACCGTTTTGATATACGTATGTTCTAATATTGGGCATTTTTCCTTTTGTTCATTGATTTGTATGATTGTGTCCTATCAACTACTTCGAGTGATTGAAAGGCTGCTGATTATTCATCGGATAATGCTTAGAAATATTAGGATTTTTTTCCATTCTAAGACACCGTGGTGTTACATGAAGTGAAGGAAACTGTTAGATCTGTCGCGTAGAACTTTATATTGCATTACACAAGGCGGACGGAAAGTGCTAGTTGAATATGCTGCAGCTCACACCACATGCAACGCCACCACCTTTTTCTCTTCTACTCCTGCGTGGCTTAACCAATTTCCTCAGGTGGATTAGGCGTCGAAGGCCAACAGAATGGCCTAGGCGAATTCTCAGTCCTGTTACATATGATATATGTGTGAATGGGACGAAAAGAATTCTACTGACGACAACCAAAAACACAGGGTGAATACAATAACAAATTAGATTTGATGGTTCTTCTCCCGTTGATTTCACGATATCAACAAATAAACATTTGAATGTTCACTCTAACACGTCTGTGTATTTATTACGGTTTAGCTACATGTTTCGGTCGCTATTTGAAACATCATCAGGCTATTGTATAGGACTTCTAAAAATAAATGTAAAATCCTAAACTAAATATACACTTATTTTACGAGATCTCGCAAATCATTCAATATAAGTATAAAATATAAATAGTTGTACTATACTGATAATTCCATTGCTTGTTCATAAAAAATAAAGAAAATTCGCCGTTGTTTCTTTTGAATTCTGAAGGAGAAGTTATGAAACCTTTTCTTTATGTTTACAAAAGTGTGTGCAAAATGCTTGGATCTACGTCGAAATCTGATAAAGTGGTAGTGTATGTGCTCCTAAAATATGTTAATAACTGTAGGAAGATAGTATTTCTTTTGGAACAGACAGTCACTAGACCTTATTTATTTAGTTCAAAATCACCCTGTATATACTTCCAGATTTTACAGAATATAACAAGTGTTCACAGTAATACACCTGAGAGAACATGATCTCATTTCTGTGCGTAATGTCCACTGCTCTTGATACACGTAATGCGAAAGGATCCGACACAACATTAAAATTCGTGTCGTGTTTGCAATCCTTTTACAGCATTTTTTTTTCGATTTATAGCAGTTCTAACTGTAAAACTACATTATAACTATAAATACCAATGCAGATGTGAAATTTTACAAGACTGTCACGTTACAAGTTTTGCGTTCTGCATAAAAGAAACAGAACTACAGCGACAATTTGTAATACATGCGTCACACGACACAGAATTTCAAGATTTTGTAATAGGTAAAACAGAGCTTATTTCCACACGTTTGGCTCCCACGTCCACCATGTTGGAGGTATGGAATTAAAGGGTGCGGAATTGAGACAGCTTCCAACAGTTTGGCGTTCAAGACAGGTCGCACGAAAATACACCAGGTGATACAATTTTATAAAACCCAACACATATGGATATGACAATACTAATACAAGCATATCTCTCTGTGGAAAGGGATTTAGACTAAGCAGGATCCAGAGATTATATTCATTATTCGTTTGTTGTGCGAACAGAATTCTCAATGACTTGAAACTGAGCCAGGAGTTGCCTATAGATATAAAAGAGGCCAATATGGATGCACGAAATGAGAAAGAGAGGGCGAAAGGACCGATGTTTGCAATGATGCCGCACAGCCGTGACCATCCTCTTATGATGAATCCTTTAAATAATTTAATTAATAACCATAACATACAAAACCTTGAATATTTTTCCAATACATTATCTTCTATGTGCTAACCGAATATGTTTCGACAATTACTATACCATCTTATGTGTATTGGACCGTGAATCATTGTGGTAGTTGAAGAATAAGAGAACAACTTGATGTCACAATTTATTAAGTTTTATTTCACTTCTTGTTTGCTTGACATGTTTCGGACATTAATACATCCATCATCAGGAGCCTGCGACTTTTCTATTATATCACCACATTGGTTGTGTGTTCTTGTTTCGATGTGTGTTGG
>Ga0123357_10002326_pt1 | contig 21114 bp, 14 predicted proteins | sample TergutEmb28metaG_FD_89873 | JGI IMG/M metagenome (GOLD analysis project Ga0123357, IMG submission 89873) | Embiratermes neotenicus P4 segment gut microbial communities from Petit-Saut dam, French Guiana - Emb289 P4 | ecosystem: Host-associated > Arthropoda: Insects > Digestive system > Gut ... | reverse complement strand
TCGGCTGTCCGCGACTGCTTATTCAATTTATTCGCAGCTACCCTCCTTATCGGAGGCCGTTCCTCTATCCGCAGCCTGAGAACCGTTGCTTACTTTTCTAATAAGTGAGGTGAAAAACGCGTGCTGATTTATTTCTTTATGCAAGCATTTTTGCGCCAGATAGCTTTCTTAGATGCTAATCTTTCAAACCCCATTGTTCGCTGTATTTATATGTACCACCTTCTTTAATTGTGGGCCGGGTAGCTGAATCGGTATAGCGACTGACTACGGGCTGAATGGTCCGGGATCGAATCCCGGTGGGGACGAGATTTTCCGCCCGTCCAGAGAGGCGCTGGGGCCTACCCAGCCTCCTGTAAAATGGGTACCGGGTCTTTCCCGGGGATAAATTGCGGCCAGGGCGTGCTGCTGACCACTCACCCCCTTCTAGTGCCGCGGTCATTGAAGAGTAGATCTATACATCTACCCACCCTCTGAGCCACACCGGGCCTGTAACGGGAAAACATTACCTTACCTTCTTTAATATTAGAGAATATTGGAGAATATTAGAGAAAAGTATTTTTGTATAATTTTTGCCTTTTTGGTTAGGATCCTATGTTTATGGTCCATCTATGGCTCCCTAAGGCTCATGTTGAGGCTCCTGTTGCTGGTTCTATAATTTTGGCTGGGGTTTTGTTGAAGTTGGGTGGTTATGGTCTTCTTCGTGTTTTTCCTTTGTTGTTTAGGATTGGGTTTAGGTTTGGTGTTGTTTGAGTTGCTTTAAGTTTGGTAGGTGGTTTGTTTGTTAGTTTGTTTTGTATGCGACAGACTGATTTGAAGTCATTAATTGCTTATTCTTCTGTAGCTCATATGAGTATAGTTATTGGTGGTATTATGACGCTGAGTTATTGGGGGGTTTGTAGATCTTTTGCTTTGATGGTGGCTCATGGGTTGTGTTCTTCTGGTCTTTTTTGTCTTTCTAATATTTCTTATGAGCGGTTTGGTAGAAGAAGTCTTCTGGTTAACAAGGGTTTAATTAATTTGATGCCTAGAATGGCTATGTGGTGATTTTGATTAAGAGCTTGTAATATGGCTGCTCCCCCCTCTTTAAATCTTCTTAGGGAGATTGGTTTATTAAGTAGTCTTGTTTCTTGGTCTTGGTGATTGATATTTGTTTTGATTTTCTTATTTTTTTTAGTGCTGCTTATACTCTTTATTTATATTCTTATAGTCAGCATGGTTCTGTTTATTCTGGTCTTTATTCCTGTTCTTTAGGGTATGTTCGTGAGTTTTTGTTATTGTTTTTGCATTGGTTCCCATTAAATTTGATTATTTTAAAGGTGGATGTTGCAGTTTTTTTAATTTAAACTGAGATCTAAATAGTTTAAATAAAATATTGGTTTGTGGTGCCGATGATATAATTTTTATTTTAGATTGATGTCTTTGTCTATTTGTTTTATTAGATTCGTTTTTTTTTTTTTTTTTTTTTTTTTGTTTTTTTTTTTTTTTTTTTTGTTTCTGTTTTTTTTGTTGATTTTGTTGATTTTGTACGATTCGAAGTACAAGCAGCGATTCTTCCCATAAATAGCATTCAAGAATTTGTCTTTATAAAAAAAGTTGCTGATTTCACCAAATAGACAGACAATTTTTAGTCTTAACGCAACGTCTATTTTATGTTAGATTTTAGCTACTTGTTTCGATCCTTATTAGGATCATCATCAGGCTCTTTGTATAAAAACGCTTTAAATAAATGTAAAGTGCACAAACAGTTCATGAAGGCACAGAGCGGGAGTAGAGGTACAGCTCTACTCTATCTTTAACTTCGACAGTAGTTGTTGTGTGGTCAACGCCGTGCCCCGACCGCTTTACCCCAGGGGAAGTGACCCAGTACCCACTGTATAGGAGGCTAGGTGGGCCTCCGGGCCAAAGGTGAAAGTGCGTACCATAGTACATACTTCATACGTGAGATCTCACAGTCACAACTATTTACTGCAATTTTTGGGCTCTCATTAAAACCGTCGTAGTGACTATTTTTATGTTGAGATCCTTTTTTAAAAACACGAATCATTCAACGAAAACTACCAAATTTAAAATTAAAATAAAATCCATTTCAACACGATCTAGGTGTTAGGTGTCGATCTTCTGTTGTGTATGAGTATCTTCCAATGCAGCGAGGTCTACTTGTTACGTATTGATCTTCTGAGGAGTGCTTCTAATTTTAGTTTCTTATAATTCATGCGGGGTGAATATGTTCCTTTCCGTCGTTAGAAAGAAAATAAACGCAGTCACAGTCTTGTACTGTACGTGCTTACCTATGCACCATGCTATACCACGGCATTAAATGCTTCACACTTCGGCCACTTTATCACTGGTATCCAGAGGGATAGGTGAGCTGACAGCTACTCGGCATGTAGCGGAAAAGAGGAATATTCCTGTTCCTGTCAGGAATTTCATCTCAGACGTCCAGTAGGTGATCTAATATTTCTAGTGCCTGATAAAAGGCAAATCGGTCCCTTTACAGGCCTGAGGTGCCCAGAGGGTTCCAGGAAGTTAAGGTTCCCATATTACGTGACAATGGACCAGGATGGTGGTAAGGTTGTCAGCCTTACGCACCGGCCGCTTTTTACTCCCAGGAAATACTCCTGTTACTCATTTCTGTTAGAGTCTGAGTCGACCCCAGGGCCATAGCGCGATCGGAAGGATTATGTTAATGAAAAATTCCAATGACACCATCTGGAATCGAGCCAGCGACCTTCCGATTTGTAGTGCAGCTGTTCGGAATTTATCACACTGCGTTTCTAATAGACTACCTCACACATGTATAGCCTAACTTTCAGCCATTAACAGGCTTAAATTTGCACGCTATTTTCATAGCTTAATTTTTGTTTGTTTCGTAAATTATCGTGACTTTAACAACACATTTTGGAACGGATTTCTTCTGTAACGGTACCTTTAGAGGCAAGTAAAGTAGAATGGAATTCTGTGGAGCTTTGTAGCAAACCAACTTACTTAAGACTAATTATTTGAAATTAAGTGTCGGCTTATCGAACTTCTAGATATAAGTAAAGTAAGAGTAAAAATTAGAATGTCGGTTATACCTTTACCGCGCAATAAAACGGGCAACTTTGTGATGTTCACTTGTCTGTGAACACTTGTTTCCCAAACTAAAATTTATTTCCAATTTTTCCGTTCCAATTCAGTTTTCTGTTTGAAATTTATTTTCATTCTGCGCCAAAATTATCTTGGAAAACACAGAGAGGCCGAAAATATTAAAATCTCTTCAGATTATTGCATCCAGGGCTGTATTAAATATCTGCGTATGCCTACTACCTAAAAAGAAGTGCTCACATGAAGGACATTTAAAAGATTTGTTAAGGTAATTTAATCTGTATGCTTAAATTTGCCGCTGTTATCAAACATTTAAGTGCTGTATAAAGTCTTTTGTTAAGTATTCAGTGTCTGATATCAGAAATTGCTCTGAAAGAGAAAGACGCCATTAAGAACTGCTGTGTAATATTTCAAACAAAAATAACTAAGATGATTTTGGTACATGGACCCCTTCCTCTCCTCTGTCTGCAAATAACTAACTGACAAGTGAGAGGAAAGTTCTTCTTGAAAAGCTAATGGCTCTTCAAGCAGTCAAAAAATTCCCCGCATTTTTTGTAACTGGAAAGTATCTTACTGTGTTTACAAGAGCCCACCTTCTGTCTCTGTCTGAGCAACATCAAACAATTTCACGCCCCCATCCTTTCCTTGAAGGTCAATTTTAGTATTATCCTCCCATCTACGTGGGCCGGGATAGCTCAGTCGGTATAGCGACTGGCTACAGGCTGGACCGTCCGGGGACGAGTTTCCGCACACGTCCAGATTGGCCCTGGGGCCCACCTAGCCTCCTATATGATGGGTACCGTGTCTTTCCTGGGGGCAAAGCGGTAGGGGCGTGGCGCTGACCACCCACCCCTATCTAGCGCCAAGGTTGAAGAAAGAGTAGAGCTATAATCTACCCCTCTCTGGGCCTTGGTGTCCTGTTCTAGGGTGACATTTACCTTTACATCCTATCTACGCGGAGTTTTTCCAAGTTGTTTCTTTACCTCGAGTTTTGCCACCATAACACTGTGTGCAACTTTCCTTTCCCCCCTGCTTGCCACAGGCCTTTTCCATCTCCTTCATCTCCTTCATGTTCAGCATTCCGTACATAAATATATAGAAATCTATTTTTCAGGTGGCCATGAATCCGAAAAATACAGTGTTTGATGCTAAACGTCTCATCGGTCGTCGTTTCGATGATCCCAAAATACAAGATGACATGAAGCACTGGCCATTCACAGTCGTCAACGAAGCTGGTAAGCCTAAGATTGAAGTGGAGTACAAAGGGGAAGTGAAAAGGTTCGCACCTGAAGAGGTGAGTTCAATGGTTCTGAGCAAGATGCGCGAGATTGCGGAGATGTACCTGGGAGGGAAAGTGAGCGACGCCGTCATCACCGTGCCTGCCTATTTCAACGACTCTCAGCGCCAGGCAACCAAGGACGCTGGTGCCATTGCGGGCCTCAACGTCCTCCGCATCATCAACGAGCCTACGGCAGCCGCTCTGGCATATGGGCTCGACAAGAACTTGAAGGGTGAAAAGAATGTTCTGATCTTCGACCTTGGGGGAGGCACTTTTGATGTTTCTGTGCTGTCGATTGATGAGGGGTCACTCTTTGAAGTCAAGTCCACTGCAGGCGATACCCATCTTGGTGGTGAAGATTTTGACAATCGACTAGTGTCTCATTTCGCCGATGAATTTCTGCGGAAGTATAAAAAGGTAACGTGAATTTGTGTTTGCAAAGCCGCTTTATTTGGAAAATTAAATAATTGACAACTCAAAAGAAGAGAAGCGATTACAATTCATTATTGTGCACGACAAAACTTTCTTGATTTGTGCCACACTTTCAAACAGTACAATGATTTCTACAGTGAGGAAATTCAGGTTGTTGTATAAACGTTCTTGTGGGTGCGCCACAGCTTATTTAACTACGCTGTATCTGCCCCAGGGCTATTTATTTTTTAATGTTGCTAGGATTTTCTATAAAGATTATATTTCAAAGTCGTATTGTGCATTTGCTGGGAGAATCTGATCAAGAACTCTGAGAAGTTCTCACTCAACATAGCTTGTTTCCCAGCTGAAACCTGAACAGTTCACAGCCCGAACACAATCTTAAAAGTTTTATCGGGGATCTTGACCAACAATAGTATCTGTTCAAGGGTACAGGGCTTAGGTACAAAAGTATGGATACGTCCAAACCCCATACTTCAAAACCCAGGTCATCAGGCACGCTGAATGTAACTGTATATAATATTAATTTTGTCAACACATATTACATAAGGAATAGAAATAAATAAGTAGTAAAAAACAGACATTGCCTGGCAAAAGTGGATTCAGTGTTATCTGAATTTCTGACACCATTTCAGCCTTACACAAGGCAACACTAGTAGCAAAAAAACAATGCATTTAGTGAAATGACTTCAAATCCTGTTTGTTGGTATGCACAGATTTTCCTTCCAGGGTGAAAAGATCTGCAAATTATAGAATTGTACTCGTGATTCCGTTATATGATTTTATTTTGCTCGATCGCTCTCCACCCCCACCCCCTTTTTTTTTAAACACCTGGTTTTTCATTGTTCATTACAAGTAAAATTTTGTGAATACTTGACTGTAAAATTTTTCATTGTAGTGGAAATTTTGTTTCTTGGTGACACTATGCAAAACAATACAAGCCTCAGTATAATGGAGGCCTCTCATCTTTTGTATGTGTGTTAATGTTTTTATATTAGTTACTAATATCATCTGAAGGAGGCATTTGTTTGGTCTTTACTTGTGTCACTGTTGTATGTACCTGAGATACCAGCATCATGGAACCTTGAGTGTGAGGTAGAGGTGGATTTGGATGACAGAGGAATGGATGAAGTTCACGTAGATCATGATAAAGATACATACTACCAAAATCAGAAAAACCCCACATAATAATGCAAACTGAATCATATTATATTGTGTGAGACTCAAATTCTCGTTGAGTCAAGCAGAGGATCTAGGTTCCAGATTACAAGGACGGAATCTAAATAAAAAAGAAAAGGTGTTCCATTTTTCATCAACATGAAAAACAGCTTGCAAGTTGCTTTTTCTTGAATGGTGTTAATAACATTTTGCAACAATGGTGATGAAATTATGACAGCACTAGGGCATGAAAATAAGGACGAGAATTTATGATCATTCACTGTTTGTTTAAAATTAAGTTTGAAGTCAGTTCTTCATCACAGTGTAAATTATGTAACATTGATAACTTTTTTTGCACATGAAAGAATCATGCAAAAGTATGAAATTTCTTTTATTTTTCATAATATATAGCAAAGACTGTTGGAAATCTGTGAAATTGTGTCATATCTCTTATACTTGATAAGTAAGTTGCTGATACAAAATTTTGATACTTATGTGATTGGCACAGTCTTGCTCAAAGCAACCACCTTATTGTGACAGAATAGACTCTTCATCAGCAGTTTTTTCTTGGAGAAAATAATAATGAAAATGACCCACTTGCACATCAAAAGAAATTAGTACTACCTCCACATCACATCAAACTTGAAGAATATTTTAATGACTATGGATCAGAGTAGATAAGGTATTCAGTATGTACAACAGAAGTGTGCATGTTGTAGATATGCAAAAATAAAAAAAAATAAAATAAAAAAAATATACATCTGTACTTACAAAAAGAAGCTAATAAGTGGCAACACTTTTGGTGAAATCCTAGAAGGAAGTGAGGAGACATAGTGGGGAGCATTCAGATTTCTTGTTCACAACTTTCCAGACAAACACAAGTGCCCAACTACATACAGTTTGTGGAGTAGATGCTTCAAGCCTACAAAGTTACAAGGAATAATATGTTGAAAATACGCATTCTTTCCAACAAATACACAGATACCAGTAAAAATCATGTTGAATGTTTTCACCAGGACTATTTTCAATGGAGAACCCCTGCCAAGGGAAATGATGTGTGAACATGCTGGTCGTTTGAGCTTGGAGCTTATAGAGAAGGTCCACCATATTTATACACAGGAAATAAAATGGAAAAAGAGATTTTGAACGTGTTACATATACATTAAATTCCCCACTTTCATTACATAATATTATTCTAAGTACAAGTGGCAGCAACTGTTGTAAGGAAGTAAGGAACCTACATTTTATTTGTAACAATACGGGAAATAAAAGTGACCGAGTTGACAACCATTTTAAATGTTATTTGCTCATATCTCAAATTCACTACATGCTAGAGAATATATATATATATATATATATATATTTTTTTTGGGGGGCCAGATTTGAACTCAGTGGATCAAACTCTATGAAGGGCACCAAATACTTTTCAGGAAGCAAAAGAAAAAGCTAAAACTTGTAACCCACTTCTATAAACAAAGATTTTTATTGTTGCCTACGTGGTTAATTGCAGCTGTTACTGCTTTAGTAAGAAGTCAGTATGTATTGCATTAAAATGATTAATGTTTTTGTTTTATTTAGTTTTCCCTAATTTGTTTAAATATACCAAGAATGTGGGACTATTTGAATGGCGCTGCAAGGCAGAAGAAACGTCAGAAATAACATGAAGGTGTTAAGAAATTAACAAGAATTGACAGGCTTCTTAAAACTAAATCAGTTATCGACAGTGCTGCAGGCAAGAGTAGAGCTTTGCAGATTCCTGAAGAAGTGCCAAGTGATAGCAGTGGAGATGACCGTGAGTCTGTTGATTTTTTGTTAAATACCAGTAATAGTAATGCAATCAAACTACCCTACAAACTTCTTCATTTCTTCGTTTAGATTGCAGACTCATATGGGAGATGACTTAATTTCTCAATTAAAAGATTTTTCCCTTTAGTGGTATATAGAGTTCGTGGGTCTGCTGGATTTTCCTTGAGAATCAACAGGACAAAGTAAAAACTGATGTTTTAGAAAAAGAGGTTTTAGTTCCATCTAGTAGGAACAAGAATTGAAGGCACATTAACTTTTCTGGGATTGAACACTGATGACTTTGCTCTTCACATAAATTAAATACATACTGCTCTGAACCTTGCTGGCTCTTTACGGATCATCTTATGAAAATAATAGATGTTTGGGCTTGAAATGCTACTTACTGACTTGCTGCATGCAACAAGAAGCTGGGGCTATTGATTGGCATAAAAGATCATCATCTATTGCTGAAACCTGTGTGGTTTTTCAGGAATGGTGTTCACATGAAATTTAAGTGGTTGTTTAGAATCCTAGATGATAGAATGAACTTGACTGCTGGTGAAAAGTTGTTTGGTAAACGTAATTTTTGACACACTGTTCAATGTTACGTTCAGGAAAAGTATTACCTATTCTGAAGAGAAAAGGAAGTGGCAGATTCTTAGTATCAAAGAGTGATGGAGCAAGTATGACCTTCATGTTAAACTTTTTCTGAAAACACCAATAAGGGTTATTGCTTATCTTACTATTTAGAATGAGATATTAGAACTACTCCATTCAAGTACATACCCCAATTTTATTCAATTATACCATCGTTATGGAGGTAATTACATGAATTCTGATTTAAAAAATTTAGGTCTATATCAATTTAGGTTCTATATTAAACACATTCTATATTCAGATATTCTACAATTGTATGCATTTATTTGAATAAATATTCTTTGCTCATTTTACTGCTTTAGTCACTAACACAACCGGACAAAAACATCCAATATCAGCACAACAAACTCTAAACACAGGCTCGTATGACTAATATAATTTCACCTACAACTTTAAGATGATGTGAAACAAATAGGTTTAAGACAACGGACTGTTTACAAAATTCAATACTACAGCATACATAACAATGAAAACTTCTCACCAAATTGTGCAGTAAAGTCTAATCACAATCTGAACGGACTGGAAGCAACTTCAGAACATTCAGTCAAGAAACTCATCTCTTTACTGAGTTTCAAAACATGTGTCCCCATAACAGAGTAGTGGTACAGCTCCACTTATTCTTAACCTTGGCTCTAGATAGAGGTAAATGGTCAACTTCACTCCCCGGCCGCTTTGGTCCTGGAAATGTACACAGTACCCATTAAACAGGAGGCTGCATGGGCCCTGGAGCAGGTCTGAATGTTTTTGAGAAGATATAAATCTCTTTTCCCTTCCGGGGTTTGAACTCCAGATGTGCAGTCGGTAGCCTAGGCACTATACACACTATGTTATCCCTAAACACAGGGTATGGGTGCTACTCACTACACCTACACCTTATACGCTTGGTAAGAATAGTATGTTATACATGAATATAGAAATAAAATATTTTGTCACCAAATCAAGGTAATTATGCCATCTGAGACTGGGTGTGGTACTTATTTATGGTCTTTCTGCAGGATCTGAAAGGAAATACGCGAGCCGTAAGACGTCTTCGGACAGCATGTGAGAGAGCCAAGCGCACCCTTTCCTCCAGCACTGAGGCAAGCCTCGAAATTGATGCTCTTCATGAAGGTATCGATTTCTATGCCAAGATTACAAGAGCACGCTTTGAGGAGTTGTGCATGGACCTCTTTAGATCCACGCTAACGCCAGTGGAACGTGCATTGGCTGACGCAAAGCTGGACAAGGCACGCATCCATGATGTTGTACTAGTGGGTGGCTCTATTCGCATCCCAAAAATTCAGAAGATGCTACAGGCAAGTTGGTTCGTTTAGCTGTGTACTGACTGAATTAGTATGGTAGCCAATGCAGCAAAGCTTCATAAGCCAATATTACACATTATAGACAGACAAAACAAAAGTAAAGACAATATGTCATATGAACTTAATACAAATATACACGCAAATACTGTTTTACTTCTCAGATGAGCAATGGACTTGATGGACATATCACATGTAACGTAATTTTTTAAGTTTCTGCATGCTTTCCAGAGTCATTGACATTAATGAGAGTAAGAATGTGCTGGCAAGAGTATGTATGTTAAAGTTTTTGAGTGATTTTCTGCAAAAGAATCTTTTTTTTAATGACTACATTTCTCGCACCATACCAAATTGTTTATAAATATATTACACAACTAACTTATTACACCACCATAAAATTTCTAATGCACATTTATATATAATGCTTACTTGCAGGATTTCTTCAGTGGTAAGGCACTTAACCTGTCCATCAACCCTGATGAGGCTGTGGCTTATGGTGCTGCAGTGCAAGCAGCCATCTTGAGTGGGGATACGAGCTCGCAGATCCAGGATGTGCTGCTTGTTGATGTGGCACCCCTGTCCCTTGGCATTGAGACTGCTGGTGGTGTCATGACAAAGATTGTGGAGCGCAATTCACGTATCCCATGCAAGCAGACCCAGACATTTACCACATATTCCGACAATCAGCCAGCAGTTACCATACAGGTCTGTACAGCACAGACTTCTGAAGCCATTTTGAAGAGCTAAGTAAAACATAGTTTTAGGTATCTTCTGTAGTATTAACCTATTGTACGAACTTCATGCTATAAATGTAAGAATTTTACACAACTAAGCCTACAAACAAAAGAGACATACTGTAGCTATGCATGACCAGTCTGTAGGATGTGTGTGACATCTTCAAGCAAGACTGGAAATTTACTTCACCCCATGCTTAGGTATTGCCAAAGAAAAAAAAGTAAGTGAATTAAAATTGCATATGTTTGCCTTAAGGATGTGACATTGGATGGATTATATCCTTCATCCACAGCTTACAGTGACTTAGTTAAATCATTAATACCCTTAGCGCCAACTACATGGCTTTAGTGCTGCTTCTTAAATGTTATCATTGCCAATATTTATAGTGATATCACTACAAGAAAAATCTTATTACTTCTTCTCTGTATTGTCAGATATAGGTGCACATATGCCTAACCATTGGACATCCAGAAATGGGGTGTGAGTAAGAGACCGTGTAATTTTCCAACCTGAACTTACTATGATGGAGAAATAAAAGTCTCTATTGCCCTGGAAGAAGGTCTATTCCTGGCCATCCAGTTCCCAGACAGGATCTTAACAAACACATATAAATCGTTATCATATGATTCAACATGTCGCTGCAAAGATGTGAGGTTCTGTAGGCAACAACAGGAATTTCCTTGATTTTGTAATTGAAATTTATATTAGTTTTAAAACTATAGATTTAATGAAGTGACATGTATACTAGCTATGACTGTGCTTTGTTCCTACTCTTTCTTTGCCCAGTGTATTTATCATCAGCTACTGCAATTTTGATGGTTGTTGAAAGTTTGTTTGCTTTTCTTCATTTCAGAGCCCTGTTTCATCAACATGATTAATCTGCCAAAAATGAATGTTTTGTTAATGTAAAACCTGATCTTAACAGATCATAATATTGTACCCTTATTTGCAGGTATTTGAAGGTGAGCGAGCAATGACTCGGGATAACAATTTGCTAGGAACATTCAACTTAACTGGAATACCTCCAGCACCTCGAGGAGTTCCAAAAATAGAAGTTACCTTTGATTTGGATGCTAATGGTATTCTTAATGTTTCTGCCAAAGAAGGTAGTACAGGAAAGTCAGAAAGGATCACTATCCAGAATGACAAGGGAAGACTGTCCAAAGAAGAAATTGACAGAATGCTTGCTGAAGCAGAGAAGTACCGTGCAGAAGATGAAAAGCAGAAAGAGAAGGTGAATAAAGATAGGTCAAAATATAATTTGCATTGATTCTGTAAGAAAGTTGGTGAACATTAATATAAATGTAATATTAAATGTGACTAACATTTGTCATGATCAAAATTTATCAAAATCTTTCACTTTGTTACTGATAGAGCTTCAGCTTCTGGTGCTACTTGTTTGATATTATTTATGCATATGAAATTATTTTTTCCAAGTTCTAAGAGATTATCCAGTACTTAGAACAGTTATTTGACACTGTCAGGAAGACATGATGTTAAAATCTGGTACAGAAATCAAATATCCATACTGGTGAGTTAATTTTAGTGTTCTTATCATCGTACTTTTTTAACCGTTTTCGCAGTAAGGTGTTCAGAATCGTTCATACAGACAAATATTACTGAACTACAAATTGGTCTTCTTTATGTACATACAGACAGTCATATTTCTGCTTTTTTTTTAGACCATAATATGTTAACACAATTATAGAACATGACGACATTTTACGTTCTTGCATACTTCCAGCAGTTTCTGACAGAATCTATGACCACAGCAGTGAATTCTATAAATACAATGGGGGGATATTTTTACTTTAGGCAAGTTTTGTGCCATACATATGGCTCTGTCATAAGTTTGAACAACTTATTTACTCTCTCCAGTCATATACTGTTCAGATTGTTTGAAACTTGCTTCAGTAAAAGCCATTGTAAGTGCATCCCTTGTCACAAAGGCACAGCATATCAGGTTTCAGATAGAGAAAAAGGCCACAAGATGAGAATGGTAATTAAAAATTACCTGAGAATCAGTTTCAGATAACTGAAAAAGGCTGTTGCTACAGATTGAAGTTAGTCCAACTTGTCACCATTCTAGGTTACAAAAGAACTCATGATATTCATAGAGCAGAACTCATGGAGTCATTTTTCGTGTGGTTAATAAACAAAACAGGACTTCTGGCCTGCATTGAAGAGAATACTTTATAACATAATACATCTGCAGGATTGGTGGTTTTATGTTGCTATGGGAAATATGTATACCCTGCAGAAATGTTATTATGTGAAAGATAGCTTTAAGGAGGGATTAAAATATGTTTGGATCTATGATTCATATATTTGTGTGTTTAGTGTGGCCAGTGATGAACGCTAGAGAATTACACCAAAAATGGTTCTGACTTTTTATATTCACCCAGGTAACAGCAAGGAATCAGCTTGAGAGTTACACATTTGGGGTGAAACAAGCAGCTGAAGAGGCAGCAACAGGGAAGTTGACAGAAGATGAGAAGAAAATGGTGTTGGAGAAATGCAAGGCAGTGTTGAACTGGCTGGACTGCAACTCTCTTGCTGAGAAGGATGAGTATGAAGACAAGCTGAAGGGACTTCAGCGTGAGGTAGGTCCCATAATGGTGAAACTGCACCAGGGCTCTGGTGGTAGTGGTGCTGGCAGCAAAGGACCAACTGTTGAAGAGGTTGACTAGACTTACATAATGCTGGAGGTATAAATGAATTAACTCCTGCAATCTGAAGACAATTAATGTTGTACGCATGCTGTCTGCATTGCATCCAATGATTCTGCTGCTTGCTTTTTCTCGTTTAACATTACTGTTGACAATAGGCTATGCTTGAAGCAGATAGCAACACTTGTTAGTTTTGTAGTTTTTTAAGCAATGCTCAATCTTCAGATATCATACTTTATTGATAGTGAATTTTACTTTATTTCTTTGATTTACATTTCCACATAACCATTATTAAGTGTACGGAGGTTAAAATAAATCTGCAAAAAATCCCAAATTTTAATTATTCAAGTTTATAAAGCAGACCATACACATCCCATCATTACTTGCAGAGGCTGAGAAAATCATGAATATTTCAGAATAGCCAATTATGATGCTTGATTTGAGCATTCCCCGAACAATTGTCTTTATAAACTGTACAGTAAACTATATTCTTGTGCTGCTACTTTGAAACAAATATACAGCATGCATTACACATTTTTGTGGCAGTTAAGTACTAACTACTAAGTATAAAGACATGCCTGTTTACTAAATGAAAGCAGCTACTACTCTGGCTGAAGTAGAAAATTTGAGGAAATTAATCTTAAAATGTTGTTTAAATTTATTTTAATAATCTGATTGCTGGCATCATGTTGCATAGCACTGCAGGCAGAGTGAGTACAGACTTAGTATTAGTTTTGTAAACTATATGCCATTGATTCATTTAAATGTTATATGGTTATAATTGCATTGCAAACTTAGTTCAGCGTTATATTTGGGTACTTTGAAGTTGCTACCTTTGCATCTTAAGATATGAATTGTCTTAGTCAGTGTCATTTGTACCATCAGATAAACATTTTATTCAGCCATGTTCATTCAGTTTAGGCATGTTATCAACACCATGGACAGTCGTGTCGCTTGAACTGAAACCCAAAACATGTTATAATCTTCTCAAATATGCAAGAGGACAAACAAATATGTTTTAATGGCAGCAAAGTGCTGATATTTACAAAATTTTTACAAAGACATACACAATTGTTATTATAAAGCATGTGAGAATCAGCTGTGTGATAATGTGTTATTACAAGAATGCTGGAACTCATGAGTTCTAACACACTACATATATTTTATTCATTTATAATAAATATGCTTCTAAAACAGCATATCCTGCAGTTCTCTCAGCTTGGTAAAGCAAGCACTGTAAGTGTGGTTGGTTTTTCTCTAATAAGATGAGCAAGGAAAATGTGTGGGCAGTGTATAGTTTAATAAATAAGCAAATAAGAATTGCATGGTTTAAAATTGGCATTGAAATATGGGCTTAGGTTATGGAGGAAGGGAAGAAAGAAGACGCTGACAATTGTATGATGAATCCAGGAAAGTGTTCTGCACACAGTGTTTGCATATTATGTAAAGAATGCAGGAGATACAAATACAAAAATAGGAAATTACTTATTCATGGGGTTATAGAAACTAAAGGAGAGCTGTAAACACCAAAAGATACTTGAAAGACTCATGCAGGTATTCCCACATATCATGATACAAAAATTACAAATGAACATTGTGAATGTCAATAAAGGAATAAGATATATGTTTGACAAAAACCAGAGAAGAATAATGAATAAAAATTAACTAATCACACATCTGTACAGTATTATGTATTTAAAGGCAATGGGGATATAGCCAAAATAATATTTAAAAAAAAAGTAAATTTGCATAATAAGTAAAAGCTGGAATAGAATGTGTGATGAGAATCAGGGATGTGGAAGGAGAAGTCATAAAACAAACAGAAAAGTTGGAGAATATTTTGTATGTGGAATTCTTCACATGGCAAAGATAGGTATATGGAAACAAAATATTAAAACGTGTACGCAAGAATATGAAAGAGCCAACGAACACTGTTAGAGGGACAAAATCTTTTTGGGCAAAACTAAAATATATAAAAACTTTTCCAATGAAATTTTAAAATAAAAAAACGTATCATTATGTGCAGCTAAGAATTGTTACTAGAAAGTACCATATTTGCAAAGATATTTGTGACCATAGGAAAATTTGGAAAACATGATGTGTTTTATGCAGAATAATGCTACACTATTAATTCAGTTACATAGCACACAGTCTGTAATGAGTACACTGAACACAAGATACAGCAGTTGTACTTTAATAGGGAGAAAGAAGTATCTGTAATAACTAGAGGAGAACATATTTCTTAAACTTTGTGTGAGAAGTGTTGTTAAATAGCTATAAGATGAAATAAAATTATCAAAGTAATTTTTATCAATAGATTAAAATGGTTCTGTTAGAAGAAGGCTATGGTTGCTAGTTCAGTAATTTTTGCTGACTAAAATATTAACTTTGTAGAAATTTTAGTTGGCTGGAATGAAGCTTTATCACGAATTCCTCCTTCAGAAGTTCAGAAATAATAAATAAATAATAACTGAAGGTGTCTCAGTGCTTTTTATGTCAGCTTCTGTAATTACACTCTGACATAAAAAGCAAAATTACCATAGATATATTTTGTATCAATAATGATGCAAAGAACATTTAAGATTATGGAAACAAATTGTGTTACAATTCTGGAGGAAAGAAACGAATGGAAATTTAATAATAATCTACAGATAAGATAGGTCAATGTAAGGTCATATTTATTAAATCAAAATTAATGGAAAAAGACATAACCATGCCTATTCCTGGAGCTTATGATGAGCACAAATACTCCTATTTTTATATAAAAATTGTGTGTTTTTAAAAAAATCTTAATTCTGTGCAAGAGACAGGTTCACTTAATAGCCTCAAACTGTGATTTAATTTCTATGTTGTCACACTTCTTATGTGAAGATTATGAAACTAAATTAAAATCTTAACTTTCATGAAAGGTTCTTAGAATGTGGTTTGATATTATTTGTTCAGAAACATGTAAAATGTATAAAGTGGTTAGCAAAAGAAATTAATGTATTTACTGTTGGTATGAAATGTTGTATGGTATGATTGAAAAGCTGACAGTGTCTGAACATGGTGTAAAGATAAAATAAATACAGTGATAAAAGTTTCAACTATAAATACAGGTGTAGGAGTGAATGTACTCTTATAAGACATGAAAACAAATGGCATTTTCAATTGAAATTGATGTACTGTATTTTTTTATACCAAACTGAATTTTAACTTGATTTTCCACTGTCACTTACAGGAGAAATTTTGTATTTAATGTTTTGTACTTCTGTAGTCTTATTTTCCTCATAATTTCATATCATAAGTGCACTGAATTAGGAATAACAACTTTCCTTTTACTGCAGTAACAATAACAACAAAACTATTGTGCAGTACTCTATGTTACTTCTAACTCAATTGAAATTCCTAATAAAGATTGCCAATAGACAGAGCATTGAATCCTTCCCAAAAGTTTGTGAAAATTGTCAATTCCTTGTACCAATTTTATGAAGGAAATTCTGCAGTCTTTGTTGTTTGAGGCATATTTGTTTGACATGATATTCCAAGAGATGGTTTACTATTATTGTCAGATGATTTGTTCTTGTTACTGTTGTTGTAATTGCTGCTGCTACTGCTGCTGCTGCTGCTGCAATTCTAAGACCAGTAGTTGGCAGATGAACCTAGAATTCTGAAAGTCTCAGTTTGCATGTGTGACTCAGGTTATTTATATTGAGGTAACATGAAATAATATTCACCTATTCTTCACACATGGCTGTGTATATCATATATGTAGTTTACTAAAAAGTAAATCACTTATTTCAAAGTTACATGATGACTGAAAACTGAGAATTAATTAAATACACAAGTTTCTTTTCAGTACTTTCTCTTTGGAGAGGGACTGTGTTGGGAATAGGGGCAGTGGGTATGAGAGTAACATGGCAGCTGCAAGAAAATTGTTTTTAGTTTTGATTGGATGGCAGTAACTTATGAATCATTATAGTTATATGTGAAATTTAGTTCAGCAGCATAACCATAAACATACACATGCATCATAATCATCATCATCAGTATCACCATCATCATTATCATCACCACCATCTTTGGTGCTACACCTCATTGAGTTCTGGCCGCCATAAGCAGCCTAGTCCATCTCTATCCAGTGTGGCTGAAAACCAGGGTTTGATTACCACAACTCTGACATCCTTATTTATCTCTAACCATTTTGTTCTTGGTCTTCCAGGTCTTATTCAGCCTTCTACCTTGGCTTCATCATCCTTGCAATTTGCATTTTGTCCTTGTGTTGGTCATTGCCTGCCTACAGCAGTTATTTGCTTCTTATACATACATGTATACATACACACACACACACACACACACACATATATATAAAACTCTTTAATGTACCTACTTCTTCGTTGGCCCATGTCCTGTATTGGACCAAATATACTTCTCCAGATGTACTTTCAAATATGTCAAGTCCTACTGCATCTACTCCAGACAATGTCCAGCATCAGAGCCGTTTACGGACTGGCCCTATTAATGGTTTGTATAGTTATATATGTATATATTGCTCTTGAGAGCAACGGAGACTCAAATGTCTTCCAACAACCAAAACAGATTTCACTTGTTGTTAACATTCTTGCTTTATTTACTCTGCTATGCTATTCTTATTACTAACATTGACACCCAGATACACAAAACTTTGTGCTGTCTCAGACTCATATAAACAAAATTTGAGTGGTGACAGATCTGCTGTCTTTCCTGTCTCAACTGGCATATATCTTATTTTTCTCTTAATTTACATATTTTCAAGCACATCCTTTCAGCTTCTGTTTTAAATGTGGTAAGTGCCTGTATCACATTCTGTCTGGCTCTTGCTATATCATCCTTTTCATCTACGCATGCCAATATCTGTATTGGTCTGTTAAATATGTGTCCAGTAGTCTGTATTCATAGGTATTTCATAACCTTTTCTAAGACTATTAACAGAAAAGCCAGTGCATCCCCATGTCTCAAACCATTATTTGTATTACTTGTGACATTTCTGTTTGGGTATGTACTCCATTAAGACTTTCTGCCAAGGTAGGTTTAAACATATTAACAGGGTTTTGTGGCTTTCAAGACTGTTACATTGTATAGCTGCTTCCTGTTTACCTTATCATACATTGACTTAAAATCCACAATTGAGTGTTGGCTTTGAATATTAATCTGCCACGTTTTTTCCATAGACCTGTCAAAAGGAAAAAATGTGATCTACTATTGATTTCCTCTTGTCCAAACCTGCTTGGTAGCTGACTATTCGTTTTTCCATAACAGTTTTAAGCCTTATTTGAATTTGTAGATTGTGTCGTGTTGACGGTTAAAAAAATAATGAAGAAGCAATCAGTAAAACACTTAAGTTTTGGAAACAGGACAGGTTCCCTTCCTCAGGGTAAAAATTAATGTTGAGACCTATTCAGAGTAACCTGATGGGCAAATTTAACCTTACCCATGTTAACAAGCGTCCTTCTCCATGATGAGTCAATTCCAAGCCATCGCATGCCATTTCTTTCAGATTCATTTTAACAGTATCCTCCCATCTACATCTGGGTATTTCAAGTATTCTCATTCCTTCAGGTTTCCCCAGCAAATCCATGTATATATTTTTTGAGCTACCTATGCCTGCCAAATGCCCTGCTCAGTTCAAGTTCCTTGATTTATTATCTAAGAATATTTGGAGGGACACAAAAGGCACAGTAAAGCTCCTGAGTCTGCTGTTTTCTCCATGATCTATTTACCTCCCACTTAGGCCCAAATAACTTTCTCGGTCATTTTCTTGCACTCCCTCAGCCTATGATCCTCTATATGATAATGGGTACATACAGTTAAAAGTTTATGCAATAGAAAAGTGGATTTTACTGGTGGCTGAAAGGTCATACACACAAAAAAAAAATCTGGGTTTGTAGTCTTTAGAACTCTCATCGAGCCTTTTTCAAATAATGCTGATTAGGTACATATGAAAATAGTACAGAATGCGGCAATAGAATGTGACGATTTTAGGAAGCTGTTTTGATGAATCAGGTTCAAAACAAGAAAGAAATTACGGAGTATCTGTAGTAAAATGCCACTTGATATATACTTTTTACTTCCTCAAATTACGTCTTCTCAGTGGTCGTCTTCGCGTGCAATATATTCCTGTAATTGTGTTCGGCATTTAACCACAACTTGGCAGCAGTCTTTCATCAGGGGCTTTAAATTTGACTCTGACGTTCCCTTCCGTCACTTAACACGCCACAAAATAATGTGATCGCATTTAGAACCCAACTGTAACTAACGTACGCAACGTCGGGAGCAAATTATGTGCTGTTGTGTAGTTCTGGTTAATTTCCAGTCACGATGGCAATAATGTTTTGCATGCCAGGAAACCACATAAGAGACACAATATTCGAGAAATAAGAAACGAATATTAAATGGCATTTTAATGCTGATAATCCTTCATATTTTGTGATTCTCTTATTCAAACCAGTTCATTAAAACAGCGATCTGAAAATCTTCACGTCCTATCGCCGCAACCTATGTAAAGTAAGACGTCGCAGAGGCAAGTCGCTGACAATACTCGCTGTGGCGCAGAGAAAACTGCTGGGCATAGGTTTCCTCGACACCCGCCTGTCGGTTAGGTTTGAAATAACGCTGATTATGCGCACATGCAAATTGCATTGGTAGGAAGTTACACAATAAGTTATGTAGAAGAGTTGACGCGTTGATATCGTTCTGTTGTTCGTGGGAACAATGGTAGCTGCTAGTAAAAATTATAGACTCAAGGAAATCATGCCAGAACTTGGCTGTAAAGAAATTTATCACCCGTGGAATCCAAGTTGCATTGGTAGGAAGTTACACAATAAGTTATGTAGAAGAGTTGACGCGTTGATATCGTTCTGTTGTACGTGGGAACAATGGTAGCTGCTAGTAAAAATTATAGACTCAAGGAAATCATGCCAGAACTTGGCTGTAAAGAAATTTATCACCCGTGGAATCCAAGTTGTCTTGTGTCGTTATGGTACGTCTATCAGGACAGTTTGAAAGGATCCGTACAGGTTTTCACTTCACTGTACACGGTAAGTCATTTTGATATCAGCAAGTGCTGGAAGCCCTTGCTGTTGATATATTGCATTTTACGGTCATATACGATTAAACCTTAAAACACGTTAATGCTGTTCGCAAAAGTATCTGCACCAGGTCTTTGTATATGTAATAAACACAGCTTAATTTTTTTCATTAATTATAACCAGAATAAAATACATGAGAACGCATGTTCATGAGGCGAATTATTTACTGTCGTATTCGTGAATCAAAATATTTCCTGCTCTGGTATGTGAAAAACAAAAATAATGAGCATATACAGTGATCTAGGTGCTGTGTGGAGGAGAAAAATCTGTTGCTTCTGCTGGTAATCGAACCTCAACTCTTCGGTTATCCAGCTCCTAACCTAGTCGTTACATCGGCTGGTTTCTTGGTTCTTTGTTGCTTTGTTGTTGTTGTTGTTTACGTATATACCACAGCAGACTTGGAGATGGTATAGTGCCTGTTACTGATACGCCAGCGTCGAGGTTTCTGTCATCATACGTTTTCAAATGCTTCAAATTATTCGGGACCATGTGGTTTATATATGGATGTTAAGAAAGAAAGTGAAAGATTACTCTACATGCCCTCAGCCAGACGGAACTTAATGTTGATGAGTATATTCATTTGAAAATTGCAGTGGTCAGTTATGTAAATGCCAGCAACCTTGGGATGTTAGTTATTTTAATCTCTGCCTTTACAGGACCAGTGGCTCTTTCGGAGAACAATTTTAACAGCTAGTAACCCACACAAGTCATTCGTATCCACGGATGTTTGCAGCACCAATACTAAGTGATATCCACGCAGAAAGTCACTGCTTTTAGAGGGCCCCGGTTGTTTCTCTTTATGTGTAAATTATTCCTTTTTGGGTAATTTCCCGGCGTCTGAGTTCTAATTGCCGACGTTTCGGAACTCACTATCGGTTCCATCTTCATAGGCCTATGAAGATGGAACCGATAGT
>Ga0123357_10002325_pt1 | contig 21114 bp, 20 predicted proteins | sample TergutEmb28metaG_FD_89873 | JGI IMG/M metagenome (GOLD analysis project Ga0123357, IMG submission 89873) | Embiratermes neotenicus P4 segment gut microbial communities from Petit-Saut dam, French Guiana - Emb289 P4 | ecosystem: Host-associated > Arthropoda: Insects > Digestive system > Gut ... | reverse complement strand
GGTCGCCCAGTTGCGTCAAGCCCTGCAAGTGTCCCTACAAGCCGACCAGCTCTACGTCACCTGGGGACAACAAATCGCCGCCCAAGACTGGACCGGCGCCGACAACACCGTCGCCCAATGGCGAGGCCCAGCCGCCCAATCCGAACAGTTGAAACAAACCTTCGTCGACCAATGGAACACCACCATCGCCCCCACCTACAACCTCACCACCTTCACCGCCAACCAAATCTAACAAGACCGACACGCTGGATCTTGCCGGTCGACACGCGTGCATGGCGAGCCCATCCGGCAGGCGACTAGGATTAGCCCAGTCGCCGAGTCGCGCGGTCGAGGGAGGCAATTCGACATGAGCCAGCCACAGTACGCACCATACAAGCAGTGCCCGACGTGCGGCGCCTGGCTGGATGCGAGCGCCCCCCGATGCCCCGGCTGCGGCACCTTATCTGCGCCCCCGGGCATCCAATACATGTACCAGCCCGGCATGCAACCACCCCGTGCGTCCGGGATCGCCGCGCACAAGTTGGCCGTCATCGTGGCGGCCCTGGTTGTGACGGTGGCGGTGGTCGCAGCGGCGATCTTTCTGCCCAGGCTGATCGGCCACACCCCATCCGAGGCCGAACCGAGCAGCCCACCAGTCACCACCAGCCCGACGGTGAGCCCCGCCGCGCCCCCACCGCCCCAGCAATCGATCTTTCCCGACGGCATGCGAGTGCTGACCACGTGGCCGACGCCGAACGTCGGCTTGATCGGGGCGACCGACAACCACGTGCTGGCGTATGCGATCGGCGACTTCACCCACCCATTGGCCCTCGACCGGACCACCGGGGCAACCGTTTGGGAGGGCCAAGACGGGGATTGCAGCATGTTCCTTGCCGCGAGCCTGATCTGCACGGTTATCACGGGGCCTGACGGCAGCGTCGACGGCATGAACCTTTTGGACGGGCAAACCGGCCGCGTCATGGGAAGCCTTGACACTACCGCCGTCGGATCCCAGATACGCGACTATGTCACCACCAGCCAGGGCGTCTTGGTGATCGGTGTCACCGACGAGGCCGTCGCGAACCACACCGACGACGCCACGCTGGCCTACTTCACCGGGCCCGGCGAGCCGAAGTGGACCACACCGGTGGTATGGACGGGCCTCGGCAGCGGCCTGATGCCCGCTCAAACCTTCGACGAAGGCGACGGCCTGTTCGCTTGGCACTCCGTCTCCGACCTCTACATCGTCGACCAGCGGACCGGCTTCTTGGTGTATCAAGCCACCACCATCTTCGCAACCGCACAGATCTTTGCCCAGCGCCTCGTCTACATCGATTACGACCCGGACACCAGCAACCCCGTCAGCGACAACGGCCAACCGGTCGCTGTGCCCGGCGGCGACCCGGTGACCCTGATGGACTACGGCCAAGGCGACTCCTGGCTTCTCGCCCTGGGCCCCGGGCACCCCGGGAACGTGGTGGTCCTAGCAAGCAGTGGATACGGCGCAGAGGCTCACGACCCCGGTAACCAGGATTGGAGCCAGACGCTGTGGCGATCACCGGACTGGTCGGGGCCGGATGCCTGGCCGAACATCATGGCCATCGGTTGGGACGGGCGCAACACCGCCTTTGCAGTTTCGGAAAACGGTCGAGTGTGGGCTTTCGACCTCACCACCGGCGAGGTGCTGTGGTGGGGAACGTTTCCGCCGGTCTCGTCCCAGGACTGGCGGGTGACCGTTTCGGCATCTGGCGGCCTAGTGGGCATACAAGCGTCGAGCGAAGACTTCACCGCGACGCCCACGTTCACCGTCCTGCGGGCCGACAACGGCCAGCCAATGCCCGACTTGAGCGGCGATTGGGGCACGCTGAAAGACGGCGTCTTGTTCACGTCCACCGACGACACCAGCACCGTCTACGTCCCGGCCTGATCGACGATCAAAGTAATCCCCAAAGCGTCAAGATCGCCGCATCGGCCGATCCTGTCGGCCAGTAGTATCATCTTATAGCTATATATTTGCGCAAAACAATAAATATTTGTGTTTTAGTGTAAACTATCTGTTTGTGATCCAAACAACCCATCTGACCAAGCGTTTTGGGGACAAGCTTGCCGTCGATGACTTGACTATCAGCGTCGAGCCAGGACGTGTGACCGGGTTCCTCGGCCCCAACGGGGCCGGCAAATCGACAACCATGCGGCTGATCATGGGCCTCGACCACCCCACCTCGGGCAGCGTCGTCGTCAATGGTCTGCCCTATTACCGGCACAAATCGCCACTCCACGAAGTCGGCGCCCTGCTGGACGCCAAGGCGGCAAACCCGGGACGCAGCGCCCGCAACCACCTGCGCATACTGGCTGCCACCGAAGGCATCGCGCCCAAGCGGGTCGACGAGGTGCTCGACATGACGGGCCTGACGTCAGTGGCGAACAAGGCCGTCGGGGCGTTCTCGCTGGGCATGGGCCAGCGGCTGGGCATCGCGGCAGCCTTGCTGGGCGACCCGAAGACCCTGATCCTGGACGAGCCCATCAACGGCCTGGACATCGAAGGCGTCCTTTGGGTGCGCAACCTCGTCAAACAGCAGGCCGCCGCCGGCAAGACCGTGTTCCTGTCCAGCCATCTGATGAGCGAGATGGAGCAGGTGGCCGATCATCTGGTGATCCTGGGCTGCGGCCGTCTGCTGACCGAGAAGCCGATGGCGGAGTTCATCGCCGAGTCTTCCGGGGTGTCGACGCGCGTGGCGTCCCCCCAAGCGACGGCCATCGCCGAGGCCGCACAGCAGGCCGGGTTCGTCGTCAAACCGGCCGAGCCGGGCGTCCTTACTATCAACGCCCCGGCCAACCAGATCGGCCAAATGGCGGCCAGCCACGGCTGGGTGCTACACGAATTGACGCCCCGGCAGATTTCCTTGGAGGACGCCTACCGCAAGCTGACGGAAGGCGTCGTCGAGTACGGAGCGACGAAGGAGGTGGCCGCATGAGCGCCATGACAATGACCAAGCCGGCCGGACGCGTCAACTTCGCCCGCGTCGTCAAATCGGAAGCAATCAAGCTATTCACACTGCGCTCCACCTGGTGGACGCTGGCGATCGCCGTCATCATCACGGTGGGTTTCGGTGTGCTGACGGGATACAGCCATCACAGCTTGGCAATCACCGCAGGACAGATCGACCCCGGCAGCATTCCCCCACAGGTGTTCAAGGCCACCGACGCAGTGACATCGCCCAGTGCCGTATACCTGGTGCAACTGGTGATCTGCGTTCTGGCGGTGTTGGCCATCACCAATGACTATTCGTCCGGGCAGATCCGCTCGACGTTGGTCGCCGTGCCGTCCCGCACACCGGTGCTGGTGGCGAAGGCCCTGATCGTCGGCGTCGTCGGGTATGTCGTCACGTTCGTTGCCTGGTTTGCGGCGATGCTGGCCGGCTGGCCCCTCATGGCGGGCTTCGCCAATGGCAGCTTGGCTCTGCAACCGGGCTGGACGGTTGTGGACGACCGCTTCACGGTAGCGACCTTGCACACCATCGCCGGCATGTCCCTGGCGACGCTGCTGATGGTGGTGTTTGCCCTAGCCGTCGGCGCGCTATTGCGCAACACTGCCGCAGGCATCGCCGTCGTCTTCGTCGTCATAATGCTGCTGCCCGGCCTCATCGGCGCCCTGCCCTGGCACCCGGCTGACGTCGCAGCAACCTACACCTTGACGTCCTGTCTGCAAGGGCTCTACACCACCACCGGTGCGGCATTCGGCTTCGCGAAGTCGCTGTGGACGGGCCTCATCTGGGCTCTCATCCCCGCTGCGGCGGCGGGCATCCTGCTGAAGACGCGGGACGCCTGACGAGATTGGGATTTTCGTCCATCAGGGGGCCGTTTTCCGCTGGTCAGGGGACGAAAAGTCATATCTCGATGCTGTCAGCCTATTTCCGCGAGCACTCCCGCGCCCGCCGTTGCGGGCTTGTGCCCCATGTCCCCTTTCGGGGACCTGGACTGAAAAGCTACTTCCGCACCTTTTGCGGCAACTCAGGTTACTGGTCACCATACCTGCCGGAAATCTATCAGGACTGTTCGCCAGTCATTCTGGGCGCAAACCAATGGACTGCCCCAACCACAAACCGGACGGGACTCCACCCAACAGACCTGCACCGAACCCAGGAACCACCCAACGCAAGCACCCCCATCGTCGAGATTGGGATTTTCGTCCGCCAAACCGCTGATTTCGGGCAATCAAGGGACGGAAAGTCATATCTCGGCGGGGCGGTCCCAGGTCATGGGTAGCAAGGTGGCGCGAGAAAGGTTCTCGTCGTCCACGGCGAAGGTGCGCACCGGGCCGATGCCCGTCAGGCGGGTTTCGAAACGCGCCGTGACCCGCCCGTGGCCGGAACCCCAGACCCAGCCGCGTCCCAGCACCTCGTGGTAGATGTCCTCGCCGGGGGTCCAGCCGGGGTGACGGCGCAGGGATCGCGATTCGCTGGCCTCTTGGATGATTTCCTCGGTGATCGGGGCATCCTCGTCGTCCGAAAACAACTCCTCCTGGGCGGCCTGCGCGAACCCCGAAACCCCAAGCCCGACCAAACGGACGCCGCGAGTCACGTCGACGCCCGCCAGTAACTGGCGCCCCACACCGGCCAGCCTCTCGGACCGGTCGGTGGCGCCCTCCAGCGTGCGCGAGCGGGTGTGGGTACTGAAGTCGGCCAGGCGTATCTTCAGCGTCACCGTCCGGGCGAACAATCCGGCCTTGACAAGACGATTTGCCACGATCACCGCGTCCGTGTCGATTTGGTGCTCGATCAGGGAATGCTCGGTCAAGTCCTCGGCAAAGGTGTCTTCGACGGACACCGATTTGGCGTCCCGCTCGACCTGGACAGGACGGTCGTCCTCGGCGAACGCCAGACGGAGCAACCCGGCGCCGATGTTCTCGCCCAACTCGTGGGTCAGTTCGCGGGGGGACGCGCTTTGCAACTCGGCGACGGTGCGAATGTTAAGCAGAGCCAAACGCTCGACGGTGGCCGGCCCAATGCCGGGGATCGCCCGCACCGGCATCGGGCTGATGAAATCCAGCTCCGTACCGGGAACGACAATTCGTTGACCGTTCGGCTTGGCGGCCTCAGAACCCATCTTGGCGATCAGCTTGGACGACCCCACACCCACCGACGCGTGCAGGCCCTCCGTCCGAACCGTCAACTCGTCCCGCAGCTTGGTGACCAGCGCGTCGATGGCGTCAATGCTGGTGCAATCGATGCCACCCGCTTCCAGATCGACGTAAGCCTCGTCCAGGCTCATCGGCTCGACAAGCGGCGAAAGCTCGCCCAACAGCGCCATGACGACTCGGCTGGACTGGCGGTAGGCGGCGAAACGCCCACCCAGCACTGCGGCGTGAGGCGCGCGCCGCCGCGCAATCGCCATCGACATCGCCGAATGGACGCCGAAGACTCGCGCCTCGTAGCTGGCCGTCGAAACGACGCCTCGCCCGCCCGTCCCTCCGACGATCACCGGTTTGCCGCGCAAGGACGGCTTGTCGCGCTGCTCGACGGACGCGAAAAACGAGTCCAGGTCGAGGTGCAGAATGCAGGCCTGACGCCGCATCTACGCACCCCGCCGCTCGTACTGGACGAAGTCGAAACCGTCGTGGGGCTCACGGCCCGTCTCCGACCAGTCGTCCCCCAACTCGGGGAAGGTGACGGCGCCTAACGGTTCGGCGTCGACCAGCGTCAGATCGAGATTGGTGGTATGCGGCCAGAATGCGCGGTAGATCTGCCCGCCGCCGATCACCCACCACGGTTTGTCTGGTGGCAGGGCACGCAGCGCCTCGTCGACGCTGTGGACGACGAAGACCGGGCGTCCCTTGGTGTCCCCCAGTCGCCAAGTGAGATCCCGGGTCAAGACGATCGACGTTCGTCCCGGCAGCGGGCGTCCCAACGACTGGTAGGTGCGCCGCCCCATCACGAGCGCCCCGCCCATCGTGGCGGCCTTGAACCGTGCGAAATCCTCGGGAATGTGCCACAGCAGCCCGTCACCGTCACCGATGACGCCGTTGCGGGCGACGGCGGCGATGGCTGTCAACTTGGGCATGGCATCAGCCTACTGGGTGGACGGGCGTCAACCGGGCAACAGGCCGGCAGCCTGCTTGGCCAAAAGCACGCGGGTGACGGCGGCGTCCACCTGGGCAGCGAACGCCGGGTCGTTGGTGGCCTTCGCCTTGACATCGGCGATGGCGGATTTGGTGTCCGCTATGTCGGTAAACAATGCGACATCGCCGCCAGCCGAGATGAAATCGACGGCCCGCTGACCGGGTGGCCAAGCGCCGACCGACTTGGCATCGAGAGTGTCACTGATCACCACGCCCTGCCAGCCCAGGTCGCCGCGCAGCACATCGGTGATCACTGCCGACGAGAACACGGCCGGGGCGCCCGGGTCGATCTGGGTGTAGGTGGCCGACGACACCATCACCATGGCAGGGCCCGCCGCAATGGCCGTCGCGAAGGCAGCCAGGTTGGCGTCACCCCTTGTCGTCACGTCATCGGTGATGCCATCGGTGGTGACATCGGTGTTGCCGGTGACGTAGCCCAGCCCCGGGAAATGCTTGATGCAGGTCTGCATGCCGCCGGCCTTCATGCCCAACACGAAGGCCGCCGAGTGGGCGCCCACCTGGGTAGGGTCGGAGCCATACTGGCGGTCGTAGTGGGCGATGGGCATATTGGTGTCGAGCATCGACGTCGGCACGGTGTCGGCGGTCGGCGCCAAATCGATATTGATACCCGCCTGGCGCAGTTCGGCACCCCAAACGCTGGCCTGCGCCATCAGTTGGGGCAAGGGCATCGCCCCCTGATCGAGGGCCGACGGCATCGGCGAAAACCCGTCCCCGCTGAAATGTTGAATCTGCCCGCCTTCCTGGTCAACGGCCAGATAAAGGCCTGGAGCCTGCGCGACCACAGAACCATTCAACGTGGCTGTCACCTGGGTGACCTGATCCATCGTCCACCCGGCATCCATGATGATGACGCCCGTCACCTGCCCGTCGGCGATCATCGACTGCACCACGGTGATGGGCGTGACACGTTTCAGCGCCACCATGAATAGTTGACCGACCTTCTGATCCAACGTCATCGCGGCAACCCGCTGCTTCATCAACTGTTCGGACGACGGCGTGCTGGGTTTGGGGGCGGGTGTCACCGTGCCGGCCTGACCGCCTTCTGGCATGGGCGTCACCGACGGCGCTGCCTGGCCCGTCGAACACCCTGCTGCGAGCAGCGACGTCGCCAGGACCAAACTTAACCGGCCTAAGGTGCGCACACGTCCATCGTAGACCGGCAAACGCGAAGTCCGATGCGTTAACATATTGGAGGCGCAGCTTGACCGCCGCGTCACAAGGGGTACCGCCATGAGTAGTCAGATCACCGTCCAAGAGGCGTTGGCCATGATCAACGATCCGACCACGCCCGGTCCCGCGCTGCAAAACATCGCCGTCCACTACCCCAACTTGTGGCCACAGATCGCCACTCACCCGCAGGCCTACCCCGAACTGCTGGATTGGCTGAACCGCCAGCAGCCGGCCGACGATGAGGCGACGGAACCGCTGCCGGTGCCGACCACACCCGGCACAACCACCGCCGATAAGCCGACGCGGGTGCCGAAATGGCCCAACTTTCCCGTGCCGACCCCGCAAAGAGGTGGGATCAGCAAGCCCATGCTGGCGCTCATCATCGGGCTGGCGGTGGCCTTGGTCGCCGCGATCGGTGTCTTCGGCTACCTTCTGGCGACGTCGTCCGCCTGACTGTCGGCGGCAGCCCGACCCCGCCCCATGGTTTAACATATGTGGTGGCACGGTTGCTGCAACAGGGAGGCCCAGATGGACGACCAGATCACGGCCCAGCAGGCGCTGGCGGCCGTCAATGACCCGGCCACCCCGGGTGCGACCCTGCACGTCATCGCCGCCCAGTACCCCGACCTGTGGCCGCAGATCGCCGCCCACCCGAGCGCATACCCCGACCTGTTGGCGTGGCTGAGCAACGTCGGTGGCCCCGAGGTGCAGAGCATCGTCGCCTCACGCACGGGCGCTCCGATGCCGATGCCGCTAGCGGCGCCTATTCCGTCTATCGACATCCCGACCATGGTGATGCCGCCCGCCGCCATACCGGCACCGCAACCGATGCCCGATGTCTGGCAGGGGTTGACGCAGCCCGCGCCGCAAATCGCCTGGCAGCCCGACTACGCGCAGCCGGCCCCTCGAAGCGGCACCAGCAAGCCAATGGTCGCTCTGATCATCGTCTTGGCGGTGGCCTTGCTGGCAGGCATCGGCTTCCTGGTCTACCTAATGCTGGGCAAGGACGGCACCAGCACGACCGACAGCCAAAGTGCTCCGCCGTCGACATCCCAGACGCCCGGGCCCGCCACGCATGGCACGACGGGGCCGGCCCCGGCACCGCCCGGGTCGGTCGTCACCGTCACCCAAACCAAGACTCAAACAGTCGCCCCGACGACCCAGCAACCGCCCGACCCCGAGTCCGTCGCCTACCAGAACCTGATCAACCAAGCCAACGCCGATCTGCCGCAGGCGCAGGTCAGCGTCCAGGATCAGTGGACGAACATGCTGGCGACGAAAAAAGTTGGCACACTGCCCGACGGCAGCACCTGGACGTACCAGTCCATCTGGAGCCTGTACCAGTCGATCAAACAGCAGTATCCGACTGCCTTGCTGATTCAGGGCAGCACCTACACGTCGACCAACCTCGGGCCGGAGTGGTTCAATGTCGCATCGGGGATCACATTCAGCAACCCCGACGATGCGCTCAACTGGTGCTCCACCCAGGGCTACTCGGACAACGACTGTTTCGCCTTCCGCTTCACCAACGCCGATGGCACCAATGCCAAACACAACGGGTGAGCGACGCACGTTGAGGCCGATCAGGAGGCAATGCAATGAAGAAATGGCTGATCCCAGTAGTAGCCCTGGTTGGCGTGCTGGCGGCGATAACTCTGGCGGTCGCGCCAATGCTCAAAACTGTCCCCCGGGACATCCCCATAGCGGTGCTGTCATTGGACCAGACAACGACCGTCCAGGGTCAGGATGTGAACTTCGGCCAGACGGTTATTACGAACCTGACGACCTCCGCCGGTGGGCTCAACCTGCCCGTCAAGTGGACGATTTGCGATGTGCAGAGCTGCGTCGATGACGCCCTGTCGAGCCACTCCGTCTACGCCACCATGGTCATACCGACCGATTTCACATCGTCCAACGCGGCAGCGCAGGACGGTACGTCGACCAGTAGCCCCAGCCAGGTCGCGGTTACCATCGACCAGGGCCTGAACCCCGGCATGGCGGCGATTGTCGGGCAAATAGTGTCGCAGATCAGCGCGACGTCCGGGTTGACGTTCAATACGACCTACATCAACCAAATCCCCGCCGATGAGGGCAGTGGCACCATCGCCACAATGCTTGCCGTGTTGATCATGTTTGCGTCAATGATCACAACGATCTTCCTGGTCAGTGTCATCAAGGTTGACTACGCTAAGAAGGCCGGTCGGGTCGGGGTCATCATGCAGCAGGTCGGCGTTGTCGCCGCACTCGCGTTGATCACGGGGTTGGTGGCGCCTCTCATCCTCGGCGGACTGGCGGGGGCCAAGCTGCCCTATAGCGACCTGGTGGGGTTCATTTTCATCGGCTTTTTTGCCTTCGGCACCATCGTGCTGTTCTCCGTCGACTGGCTGGGGACGCCCGGGTTGGCGATCCCCGGGTTGATCCTGGTTCTCGGCATACCGATCCTGGCGCTGCCCTACGAGACGATGATCGGCTTTTGGCAGCACTTCGTCTACCCGTGGGTGCCACAGCGCTTCATGATCGAGGGCACCCGCGGCATCTTGTTCATGGGCCAAAGCGTCGGCAACCGGTCAAGCCAATGTCTGGCCGTGACGGCAGGCATCGGCTTGGTCATCCTGTTCGCGTCCCTGGCGCGTCCAGCGGCCAAAGTCGTGGCGGTGCAAACCGACAAAGGTGACAAGTCGGTCACTGCGGCGCGCGCGGCCGCCAAGCGGCGCCACCGCTAGTGCCCGCGCCGCATCGAGTCACAGATAGGCACGAGCGGCCCGGACGGCCTGCTGGGCGTACCCGCCACCGAAGAGCACGGTGTGGACCAACAGCGGATAGACCTGGTGCAAACCGATCAGACTCCGCCAGTTGTCTGGGAGGTGCGTTGACGCGGCTTCGTAAGCCGCAAAGATCCGCTCCAGATGCGGGGCCCCGAACAGCGCCAGCATGGCGAGATCGCTCAACCGATGGCCGCCGTGGGCAGACGGATCGATCAGCACCCCACCGGTGCTGGTGAAGACGACGTTGCCCGTCCACAGATCGCCGTGCAGCCTAGCCGGGGGCGCATCGTCGTCGAAAACACCGTCCACCAACCGCTGTGTGAGGGTCTCCATGACGCGCAACCCGTCGGACCCCAACACCGCGCCAGCCTGTTGCGCATAGCGCCAAACGCGCTGCGGGCCGAAGAAGGCGCCCCAGGTGGGTTCAGGGTTGGTGGACATCGGTAGGTCGGCGATGAAACTGACGCCGTCGAGACCCGGTGGAGGCGCACCGAAGGCGGGCGCCCCGGCGTCATGAGTCACGGTCAACCGGGCCCCTAAAGCCTGCGCGGCAGCGGCTGTCGCCGGGGCGGGATTCAGGCGTTCCAGCGTGATGGCTGACGCCGTCCAGTCGATAACCCTGACGACAGGCGCCCCGTCGGGCACCCGCAGCCACTCGAGCCCGACCGCCTCGGCGGCGAACAAGCCTGCCGGCGCGTCGTCTCGCCGCTTGGTGAAATCAGTCACGACCGCGCCCGGATCCAGTCGAGCAGGCCAGGCATGGCCCGCTCCAACTCGTCCAAAGTGGCGTTGAAGCCGGAATCTGGGCCGTACCAGGGGTCCTCGATACCGCTGCCAGGCGTGGCAGCCGGATCGAAATCGGTCATCAGGGCCAGGTTGTCGGCGTCAGGCACCAGGCGCCGCATCTTGTCGATGTGAATCTGCTCCATGGCGACGACGAGATCGGCCCGGCGGATCTCGCCAGCCGTGATCTGGTGCGCCCGGTGCTGCGATGAACGGTAGCCGCGAGCCTCCAACGCCCGAGCGGCGCGCCGGTCCATGGGGTTGCCCAGCTCCTCGGTGGAGGTCGCCGCAGACGAAAAAGTGGCGTCCAGCCCGGCGTCCACAGCCATACGTTCCACGACCCGCTCGGCCATCGGTGACCGACAGATATTGCCCCAACAGACGAACACGATGCTTGGTGGGGCGTCAGAAGTCACATCTTCAGTCTGCCAGATGGGCCAAGCCGAGCATCTAGCGACGTGCAACCAGCGAAAACGTCAACGGGCAGAGGTCACGTGACTGCGGCGGCAGGACGTACGAATCGGTGGATGGTCCCTCGTCCATCCACGGCAGCAATCGCCATGGCAAGGTTTGGTGCTCCTGGAAATCGACGATTGTCAGCCCCGCTCGCACCAGCGCACCGATGACCTCACTGAGACTGTGCGCCCATTGGTACGTCTTGCCATTACGCACTTTTTCGGTCGACGAGTAATCGGCATCGTCATCGCCGATGATCGGGCCGATATCGAAATAGGGCCAGTTCAGCTGCATGACCCCGGCCGGGCTGGCTTGGTCGAGGCTTAGAGCGATCGGGTGGCCTTCGCGGATGAAGAACAGGCCATTCGGCCGCAGAAGGCTGGCGATCAGTCGCGCCCACACGTCCAGATCGTCGAGCCAGCAGAGGACACCGATCGACGTGTAGACCACGTCGAAATCGCGCCCCGCCAGCACAGTCGCCGCGTCACTGATAGTGGACTGGACGTATTCGACCTCGACGCCGGCCTGCTGCGCCAGCTCGCGGGCGACGCGCAGCGATTCGGGCGACATATCCAAGCCTGTCATGTGGGCGCCCAGACGCGCCCACGACAGAGTGTCGCTGCCGATGTGACACTGCAGGTGGATCACGTCGAGGCCGGCGGCACTGCCATTCGGCAGGAATGGTGACAGCAGACGGAAATCCTCGCGCGCGACGTTGGTCATACCGTCGGGCTGGGCGACCAAGCCCGCCGTGCCATACGAGACGCGGTGCAACTCCGCCACCTCGTCCCAGCGTGCTAGGTTGACGGTTTCCTGGTCATCAGACTCGCGCATCGGCCAATCCTAACCAATCTTGACCGGCCATGGCGGAAAAGTCGTCCTCGCCTCGGCCCCCCGCTTGAGCTGCCTCGAGCGACTCCTGCGCCACGGCGAGCGCTGGTAGGTCGACACCAGCGGCCGTGTCCAGCATCAGGCGCACGTCCTTGGCCAACAGATTGGTGCTGAACTGGGTATCGGCGTAATCACCGCTCAGCAGAGCCTGACCCTTCATGCCAGCAATCACGGACAGCGGCGTCTTGGGCAACCCCGCCAATGCGACGGCCTGGCTCGGGGTCAAGCCGCCGGCCACGCCCAACCGACACGCTTCCATCAAAGCTTGCATGCCGACAGCCAAACCGTAGTTGACAACCAGTTTCCCAGCGGCAGCCAGCGCGGCTTCGTCGTATTCGACCACCCGATCGGGGTCGGCCCAAAGCGACGAGACAGCCCGAGCCTGGGCCCGCGCGGCAGCGTCGCTGCCGCCGATCAGGACGCCCAACTGGCCGGCTTTTGCCGGGCCGAGCGACCCGAGTACCGGCGCCTGGACGTACGCCAGCCCCTGGGCGGCCGCCCATTCGGCGCACTGACGGGCTACCTCCGGGCCGACGGTGGTGATGTCCATCCACAACGCGTGCGGCGCCCACGGCAACTGGCCGTCAAGGATGACGGCCTGCACCGCCGCCGGTCCGAACAGGCAGGTGACGACAGTCTCTGCATCGCGCACGGCGTCGGCCGGTGTATCGGCCAGCACCGCACCGGCGGCGACGGCGTCAGCGGCCTTGTCGCGCGTCCGGTTCCAAACCGTCACTTCGTAGCCGCCGTCCGCCAAAATGTGGGCAACCAACTCACGCCCCATCCGTCCCAAACCCAGAAATGCCAGTTTCATGACGCGTTCCTCCATAGACCTCCATCGTAAATCAAGCAGATGCCTGCCAGATCGCTGATATCGGCATGGCACGCAGACGGTCGCCGAAACTGGCGGTCGACGCTCCGGCATACGCAACCACGCCCAGCAGAAAGTCGTCCCCCACGTGCCGGGCGAGGTGACGCAACCCCGAGAAATCATCACCGTTCACAGTCGACGACGCCTTCACCTCGATACCAACGATTCGGCCACGGGCGTCCTGCAGCACCATGTCCACCTCTTGACGGTCTTTGGTGCGGTAGTGGAACATGTCCACCTCGGTCTGCGACCACGTCGCTTGGCGGGCCAATTCCATCGCCACGAAACCCTCGAGCAAATGGCCGAAGGGGGCGTCCGGTCGCAGCAGTGACGCCTCGTCTTGACCGACAAGGCTGGTAGCCAACCCGGAATCGACAAACGACAGCTTGGGCATTTTGGTGACGCGGCTGGCCGCCCCGCGAGACCACGCTGGCAGCGTCTTGGTGAGGAATACCTCACTCATGACGGCCAGGTATTTCGAAACCGTCGTCTTCGACAGGCCAGTGACTTTCGCCAGATTGGCCGGCACTAGCAGCCGGGCCGATTGCGCTGCGAGTAACTGAAGAATCGTCCGGAACTCTGGGCCTCGCTGTATGTCCGCCACTTGCGTCACCTCGCGGTTGATCAGGTCCGCCACGTAATTCCGGAAGAACGCCGTCCGTCGCTTGCCCTGACGCAGGACGGCCTCGGGGAAGCCGCCCCTGGCGACGCGTTCGGCATAGTCGGCCTTGATGAGGGCGGACGACACGCCCACGCCCAACGGGTCGGCGAACACCGCGTCAATGAAACCGTCCGGCGCGCCATCGATTTCACCCTGCGACAGCGGCCACAGTTCGATGGTTTCGAGACGCCCGGGCAGCGCGTCCGGCACCGATTTCAGCCCCATCACGTGGGCCGAGCCGGTGAGTAGGAACGAGCCTGGCTTCGGGTATTCGTCCACCCGAAGCTTGATCGGCAACAGAATGGACGGTTCGCGCTGGACCTCGTCAATGGCGATCATCTCGGTTGACACCACGAAATCCAGCGGGTCGAGCTGCGCTTGCGCCAGCGTCTGCGGGTTGTCGAAGCTGCGCCAATCAGCTGCATGACAGCGGGCCACCTGGCGGGCCAAGGTGCTCTTGCCGGACTGGCGTGCCCCATTGACAAGCACCACTCTGGTGTCAGCCAGGGCCGTCTCAATTGGTGCGTTTGCATGACGCGGAATCATCGGCCTAGTCTTCTTTGCCAAAGTACTATTCATAAGGGATATTGTATCTCAATATGGACGATTGACGCACCTACGCATGGACGATAGTCGTACATTGACGTGGACAATTGTCGGGTAATAACGTGGACAATCGTCGCGCCCGTCGGTGGCGGACGGGTGGACGGTGCTAGATTATGCCCATGGATCAGGCCCCCGAACTCCGCATCGACGACGCCCGCCGCAACCAGGTGGTGTCGCAGCTTGAGGCGCATATGCTGGTCGGGCGGTTGACGCCGTCGGAATATGACGAGCGGGTCGGGCTGGCGCTGGCCGCCAAGACGGAATCGGATCTTAGGCCGCTGCTGGCCGACATGCCCGTCCTGAGGCCCCGCTGGCCCAAGGTCGTGGCGATCATCGTGGCGTGTGTGGTGGTGGCAGCACTGATCGTCGGCATCGCGTGGAGCGCGTCGCACCGGCAAACCACCCCGGTGCCCGCAGCCTCGCCCGCGACCTCGACCACAACTACAGTGACACCGCCGCCCCAAACCGTCACCTCGACGGCTATCGCGCCGACCGCGACCACCACCGTCGTGCCGCCGACGTCCACCGTGACGGTGACGGCGCCACCACCCCAGGTGACGGTGACAGCGGAGCCAACCGACGACTGCCCATTCACCCGTCCGCTCAGCCCGGCTCAGCTAGCCCAAGCTGGCGCGGCCTGCGCGATGGGCCAGGACGCCTACTGCCACTGCGTACCATAAGGGTGCCGTCGAAGCGGCGTTCAGTGAATCGAAAAGCTGGCGGTTTGGCGCCACGCAACACCGCCTCGACCACGGACAATGCGCCGAATTCACGTCAAACGGCAATCGGCGCCTTGATCGCTGGCCAGGGGTCGTAGCCCTCGATCACAACGTCCTCCAGCTCAAAACCGTCGATCGTCTTGACGTCCGGGTTGAGGCGCAGTGATGGCAGCGGTCGGGGCTGACGCCCCAGTTGTTCATGCACCTGGTCGAAGTGGTTGTGATAGATGTGGGCGTCCCCGAAGGTGTGGACGAACTCGCCCACACCCAGCCCGCAAACCTGCGCCACCATGTGCGTCAGCAGCGCATACGACGCAATATTGAACGGCACCCCTAGGAACAGGTCGGCGCTGCGCTGGTACAGCTGGCAACTCAACCTGCCCGGCTCCCCCGGCCCAGCCGGCGGGGCGACGTAGAACTGGAACAGCGCATGGCACGGTGGCAACGCCATTTCAGGGATCTGGCCCACATTCCAGGCCGAGACGATGTGGCGTCGCGAATCGGGGTTCGCCCGGATCGATTCGACGACGCCCGCCAATTGGTCGACGTGACGCCCGTCCGGGGTTGGCCAACTGCGCCACTGGTAACCGTAGATCGGCCCGAGATCACCGCTCGGGCCGGCCCACTCGTCCCAAATCGTGATGCCATGCTCATGCAACCAGGCCACGTTGGTGTCGCCGCGCAGGAACCAGATCAGCTCGCCGAACACACTGCGCGTGTGTACCTTCTTGGTGGTTAGTAGCGGAAAACCGTCCCGTAGATCGAACCGAAGCTGGCGCCCGAAGACGCTCCGGGTGCCCGTCCCAGTGCGATCGGACTTGTCGACGCCATTATCCATGACGTCAGCCAACAAACCCAGGTACTGCTTCACTTCTGCGATGCCCTCAAACCAAGCACGTCCATCAGGGTTGGCATCATGGCACGCATGGCCCGTCCGCGGTGTGAGATGGCGTCTTTCTCGGCAGCCAGCATTTCGGCGCTGGTGCGCCGCCGCTCGCAGTCTTCCGGCTGGTCGTCGGGGACGAAGATCGGGTCGTAGCCGAAGCCGTGCGAACCGCGCGGCGCCCGGGCGATGCAGCCCGTCATCTCGCCGTCGAAGGTGAACTCCCGGCCGTCCGGCGTCACCAGCGCGACGACGGCCCGGAACTGGGCCGTACGGCGGGGGTGCTCGACGTCGTCGATCTGCCGCAACACCAGCTCAAGGTTGGCGACGTCCTCGCACTCGGGCCCGGCCCAGCGTGACGACCGCACCCCGGGCGATCCGCCCAGCGCGTCCACGCAGATGCCCGAATCGTCGGCGATGCTGACCAGCCCGGTGTGCTCCGCGCCCGCCCGGGCCTTGATCAAGGCGTTGCCGGCGAAACTCCACTCAGTTTCGCCCGGTTCGGCGTAGGGCTCGACATCGGCCATCGAAGCCACCTCGATGTCGACGTCCTGCTCGGCGATGATACGACGCAGCTCGGCCAGCTTCTTGCTGTTGTTGGTGGCCAGGAACACCTGTGCGGTCATTTGGCCAGCGCCTCGTTCTGCAACCGGGTCAGCTCGGCGCAACCGGCGCCCGCCAGATCCAACAAGCGGTCGAGCATTGCCCTGTCGTACGGCTCACCCTCGGCGGTGCCCTGCACCTCGATCAGGCGTCCGTCACCGGTCGCGACAACATTCATGTCCACACCGGCAGTGGAATCCTCCTCGTAGCAAAGGTCAAGCATCGGCTCGCCCTCGACGACGCCCACACTGATCGCCGCCACCGAGCTTTTCAGCGGCTCGCCACGCAACATGCCCTTTCCGCGCATCCATTCGACCGCGTCGGCGAGCGCCAAATAGGCCGCCGTGATCGATGCCGTCCGCGTGCCGCCGTCGGCTTGCAGCACGTCGGCGTCGATGACGATGGTGTTCTCGCCCAGCGCCTCATAGTCGATTATGGCGCGCAAGGCGCGGCCGATGAGCCGCGAAATCTCCTGGGTACGGCCGTTGACTTTGCCGCGACGCGAGTCTCGCTCGTTGCGGGTGTTCGTGGCCCTGGGCAGCATGTCGTATTCCGACGTCACCCAGCCCAGCCCGCTGCCCTTACGCCAGCGCGGCACGCCCTCGGTGACGCTGGCCGCCACGAGCACGCGAGTGCGCCCGGCCGTTATCAGGCACGAGCCTTCGGCGGAGTCCAACCACCCCCGCTGGAAAGTGACCGGCCGCAGTTCGTCGACTGATCGTCCGTCTGTTCTCATCATTCAGCCCTCCTCATCCAAATCGGCTTGCATGACATCTGCGACGAACCCACCCATCAGGCGGCGCCCCAGGCCTTCGAAACGGGCCGGATCGCCCGTCGTCATGAAAACCCGCGTCGGCGGTTCCGGCTCCGTTCGCAGCAGCCCCTGACGGGTCAGCAGCGCGAAGGTGGCGCGGGCGCACTCGTCGGCACTGCTGACCAGCGACACGTTGCCGCCCATCACATAGCTGATGGCGCCCGACAACAGCGGGTAGTGCGTGCACCCCAGTATCAAGGTGTCGACGCCGGCGTCTTTCAGCGGCGCCAAATACTGCTCCGCCAGGCCGATCACCTCGGGCCCCGAGGTGACGCCCGCCTCCACCAGCTCGACGAAACGGGGACACACTGCCGTCGTCACTTTGACGGGCGAGGCCGCCAGCGCGTCGTTGTAAGCCCGGGACGTGGCCGTCCCTTGGGTGCAGATAACGCCGACCCGCCCCGTCCGGGTGGTGCCGATGGCGTGCTGCGCAGCCGGCAAGATGACCTCGACGATGGGGACGTCATATCGCTCACGGGCATCGCGCAAAGCTGCCGAAGAGCCGGTGTTACACGCGATGACAAGCAGTTTCACGCCCTGGGCGACCAGTTCGTCCAGGCATTGCAGGGTGAAATCCCGTACTTCGGCGATGGGACGCGGCCCGTACGGCGCCCGAGCCGTGTCGCCCAGGTAGACGATGCTCTCATTCGGCAACAAGTCGACGATCGCCCGGGCGACGGTCAACCCGCCAAACCCGGAATCGAAGATGCCAATGGGAAGGTCAGTCACCCCTCTAGCTTAATCGCGCACGTCAACAGTCCTTTTCAGCAACGTGCCGAGGCGCAGATTCCGCTCACAGCTGATGCGCTGATAGCCGAATGATGGAACAAAAGGCGAAGTTTGCTCGCACCGGCTAGTATTACCCCCGTATGTATATTTTCGTCGTTGCGCGCGAGACAAGCCACTGGCGGAGTCGCCGAGGGACGATAATAGAAACGAACAACGCGGTTTCAACATGAAAGGAACTCGGGTGACATATTCGATGGACGGTTGGCAAGAGCCAACCCTGGCGGAGAACCTGGCGAAAGCCGGCGTTTCCCGTCGTGATTTTCTTAAGTACTGTGGCGGCTTGGCGGCGGCCTTTGCCGCTGGTGGCGCCGTCCTGGGCTCAATGCCGAAGGCCAACGCCGCCAGCCCGGGCGGCTCGCCGGCCGTCTTCGCGCCGACCCGCGACCAGATTGCCGACACCCTGGGTGGCGTGACCAAGCCGATCGCGGTTTGGTTGCAGTTGCAGGAGTGCACGGGCTGTATCGAATCGGTGCTCCGCTCCGGCGGCACAACGGTCGAAGAGGTTGTGCTGAACCTGCTGTCGGTCAACTACAACGAGGCTGTCATGGCCGCCGCTGGCGACGCCGCCAACAAGGCCCTCGATGACGCCAATGCCGGCGACCACATCCTGGTCGTCAATGGCTCGATCCCGACCAAGGACGGCGGCATCTACTGCACCATCGGTGGCAAGTCCGCCGAGCAGGTGCTCAAGGAGGCCGCCAAGAACGCCACGGCCATTCTGGCCGTCGGCGCCTGCGCGGTGTGGGGTTCTGTGCAAGGCTCCAACCCCAACCCAACCGGTGCTGTCGGCGTCGACAAGATCATCACCGACAAGCCGGTCGTCAATGTGTCGGGTTGCCCCCCGATCGGCGAGGTCATCACGGCTTGCGTCGCCTACCTGCTGACGCACGGCGAGGCCCCCAAGCTTGACTCCCAGGGCCGTCCTCTGTTCGCCTACGACGCCCGCATCCACGACAACTGCCCGCGGCGCGCTCACTACGACGCCGGCCAGTACGTCCGTACGTTCGACGACGACGGTGCCCGTCGCGGCTGGTGCCTTTACCACATGGGTTGCAAGGGCCCGAGCACCTTCAGCTCCTGCCCGATCATCCAGTGGAACGAGCACACCAGCTGGCCCATCGGCGCCGGTCACCCGTGCATCGGCTGCACCGAGGATCACTTCTTCGACCGGTTCACGCCGTTCTATCACGAACTGCCCAAGGTGCCGGGCTTCGGCATCGAGACGACGGCCTCTAAGATCGGCGCCGGCGTGGCCGGCGTGGCGATAGCGGCTGTGGCCGTCCACGCGGGCGCCACGGCCATCCGTCAGGCCACAGCGAAGAAAGAAACCGAAGCCGAGCCGCTGGCCGCCTTCGGTGACGGACCAACCCAGGCCGCTGATGACGTGGCGGCCGTCGAGACCGGAAAGGCGGAGTAAATCATGGCTGACCGCATGGTAATTGACCCTCTAACCCGAATTGAGGGCCACCTCAGGATCGAAATCGAATCCGATGGCGGGAAGATCACCAATGCCTGGAGCGAGGCAACTCAGTTCCGTGGCATCGAGACGATCCTGCAGGGCCGCGACCCCCGCGACGCCTGGGCATTCACCCAGCGCATCTGCGGCGTCTGCACGACGGTGCACGCCGTGGCATCCCTGACGGCCGTCGAGAACGCCATCAAATCGATGCCGCCGAAGCAGGCACTGGCTATCCGCGACCTGGTCGTGGGTGCCGCCGGCGTCCAGGATCACGTGATCCACTTCTACCATCTGCACGCCCTCGACTGGGTCAACGTGGCGAATGCCATCAACGCCGACCCGCAGGCCGCCGTCGATTTCGCCACCAAGATCGGTTCGACGTGGAAGGGCAACACCCTTCAGCGCATGACCGAGGTGCGCGACACCGTCAAGGCCATCGTCGATTCGGGCCAGCTGTCGATCTTCACCGGTGGCTATTGGGATCACCCCGATTACCGCCTGCCACCAGAAGCCGACCTGATGGCCGTGGCCCACTACCTTGACGCGCTGGAGTTCCAGCGTTCGATGATCCGCATCAACACGGTGTTCGGCGGCAAGAACCCGCACCCGAACTTCCTGGTTGGCGGCATGGCCTGCTCTATCGACCAGTCGTCCTCGACGTCGGTCAACCAGGTGCAGGTCGACCAGGTGCAGACGTGGGTCAACGAGATTCTGGAGTTCGTGCAGAGCTGCTATGTGCCCGACGCCTTGGCGATCATGGGCGTCTACAAGGACTACTTCGACATCGGCGCCGCTAGCCCCAACTATCTGGCTGTCGGCATGTTGGGCGCCACCTATGGTGGCGATCCGAAGGACGCCAAGGCGGACGACAACCCGCGCAAGGCCATCAAGCCCGGCGTCATCTACAACGACGACTACTCCAAGGTCGAGGCTTTCGACCCGAGCCTGATCACCGAGTCCGCCGCCACCGCCTGGTACAAGTACTCTGGCGACGGCAAGCCGCTGCACCCCAGCGTCGGCGAGACCGAGGTCAACTACACCGGCCCGAGCGTCCCCTACCCGGCAGGCACTTGGCTGGGTGACGGCGAGCAGTACACCTGGTCGAAGGCGCCGCGCTACAACGGCAAGCCGATGCAGGTGGGCCCGCTGGCCCGCGTCCTGCTGGCCTACGCCCAGGGGCACCCTCGCACCAAGGAGCTGGTTGACGGCGCTGCCAAGACGTTCGGTATCACGTTGAAGCAACTCAATTCGACCGGTGGCCGCACCCTGGCCCGGGCAGTCGAATGCCTGATGGAGGCCGAGATGATGGCCAACGAGACGATGCCGGCATTCGTCGCCGGTTTGAAGGCGGGCGACATTTCCGTCTTCGACGCGACGAAGTGGGAGCCGTCCTCGTGGGACAGCGAATGCTCCGGCTTCGGCCTCATCGAGGTCGCCCGCGGCATGCTCAGCCACTGGGTCACCATCAAGAACGGCAAGATCGACCGCTACCAGGCCGTCGTCCCGTCGACGTGGAACTCGGGCGG
>Ga0123357_10002323_pt1 | contig 21117 bp, 11 predicted proteins | sample TergutEmb28metaG_FD_89873 | JGI IMG/M metagenome (GOLD analysis project Ga0123357, IMG submission 89873) | Embiratermes neotenicus P4 segment gut microbial communities from Petit-Saut dam, French Guiana - Emb289 P4 | ecosystem: Host-associated > Arthropoda: Insects > Digestive system > Gut ... | reverse complement strand
CTTTTCTCCGTTACGTTATATTTATCAACCGTAAACAACTGGAATTTAGACACGCACTGGATCTACCGATAATGCCCGATACTGGGTAAGCCCGCCTACGATGATTATTACTTTGTGAGTAAACAATTCTCCGTATATCAATAACATAAGATATGGTAATTGCCTTATTAATAATTACTTATTTTGCCCATGAAGGGTTTCTTTTAATTCTTGCCAACCCAAGTCATATTTGTCTGCTACGTACTGATCAATTTTCAGGAGTCCCACTTTATATTCGGATAATTATTTACATATATTTAAAAATATATTTCATTTTATTTATGGAACAAAATTCTACCACTAGAGGAAATTGTACTTACATTTGCAATTGGAACTATATCAAGATATATCGAGTGACACCAGTGGCGTGCAACACGCAACGTACGTCTATTTTTGCACAAGTGCGTATTATGTCAAGAAATATAGCAGTAGACAAACAAAATACAAATTTTCCTTGTCATATAAACTTCTTTTACTTTGTATTTAGTATTTAGTTACATAGTTCTTTTATAATGTTCTTAGGCCTCTTGCAATTGACCATACTTTCATATATGGTATCAACTTTTTAAATTCATTTTTATTGAATAACGTGGAAATCTCTTTTCTAGCGGGACTTAGTTTTTGTTTACATTCACGTTCTTGTATAACTGGCCTGATGATGACCTATAATCGAGATAGAAACCAATAGACAGTCAGTAAACGATAAAAAAGTGTGGGTTTTTTGTGATTGGGTGCATCAATATACACGATGAATGTTACACCAACGGGGATGTTCCGCATACAGAAAAAAATCTTTTAGTTTGAGCTCATTTATCTTTCGTGTACAGCATTTCAATTAATATTTTGAAGTGCATATAAGGGCAAACGAATTACAGCAAGAACTGAGAGCCACCACATAGCATATTTCACTATCAGAAGCTCGGCAGAGAGCACACAAAATAATTCCCAGTATAAGTGAGTAAGCGAAAGAAGGGAAAATAGGTAAAATGTAAACAGTTCTTTCGTTGGTTTGGAGTGATGGTTAGTTGAAAGTTACACGAATCCTTTGGTAGCACAAAACTGGTCAGAACATTCTTTTGTGTAGAAAAATAGGTTATGGCAAGTCACGAAATTTGAAATTTCGTTTATTTTCTTGTGAGGAAATCAAAGAGAACTATTGGAGAGTTATAAAATTGTACTTCCTCAGCTCTGGCGTTCAGCATTGAAACAAACTAAGGCAACAGAGTTTTCTATTGCACTTTAGATTTAAATACATGTACTTGATGGCTGTAGATACATCACTTCTAAAGAGACTTCATGCATCGTTACATTATTGGCGTAATATCACTTCTTACGCCGTGTGGTCTGTTGAAATCAATATAGTGAGAAACACAGATACGTATTTTGAAGTTCTGGGTCGACATATTCATTGTTGCACCATAAACTTGCGGAAGAAACACACAAGCAGCAGCTCGGGTTTTCAGATCATTGTTATCTTGTTCAAGAAGAAACCTTGAAGGAAAAAATCAGTTTTATATGGTCACAGAAAAGTTTAGGCCTGTTCACACCCCAAATAGATTTGACTGATTTGGCTTGTTGTGTTGATGCTGAGAGGTAATTTAATTAGACTAAATCATCTACGTCATGTAGTTTATCCTGGTGAAACACACGTGTCGCTCTTCACTTTTGTTCAGTGACATTTCAATGGCGTGTTCCTTAACACAGTGCTGTCATCCAATAGGAACTGTATCAGGCATTTTATAACATAAAGTCGACCTTAATATCACGTAAAAAAATAATCATAATATTCCAACATCATTTCTGAATATGTATTTCAAGAACATATCTACGTATCATAAATTTTGTTACGACGAAAGTGTTAGAGTTCGCGAACACAGAAAACCAGACGAAATCATATAGGACACTTTAAGTAATTCATTTTAAGTGTGGTTCGTTATGTCCTATTGTGCAACACCGTGTCCAGTCCGTATTTGGCAACGAATATTCAGACTGTCGCAAAAATATTCAAACAGAATACTTAGTACAACTGGAATATTTCCATTAATTCATGTCAAACTTTTTGTTGGTTAAGTACTTTAATTTTGTCACGTATATACACGGTACCTGTAAAACTGAACATAGTCTTATTATTTATAAAATAATTATATTATAAAGAATTTGGAAGTATTACATTCAGCCTGAGGACTCAGGCAAATGGCCCACGGTCTACCAAATTATGATGATAATCGTGTTTGAAACACAATACATCTTATTGATATCCTGTACATGTATCGAAGTCACGAGGGAAATCACTGGAGTTTACACTGAAGTTTGAAGCTTTTGCGTGTCACATCTGAAGTGTGATGATGAATCTCATCATCTGACAGTCCTCACTGCTGTCGGAACACAATGACTGTCGGCAAACACACCGATGAGAGTCGACCAGAACAAAAACACGCATGCACACGTACAAAGGGGCAATGCGGTGTGGATTAAAGAGGTCGCCGCATTTCTGCCTCCATGTTGCATTGCCGCTGGCTTCTCACCTGCAACAAGAGAGTTCATGTATTTGCAACTTGATATAATAGCATTGTTCCATCTGTGTATATAACACTAATTGGTAGATGAAAAAGGAGATTATTATAAGTTGTAGGAGAGAAATAATGTGACATTTGAGTATTAACGTCTAATGGTCTGCGACGCCACGCAGTTTGGTAGATAGGGACCAAGATTTCGAATGAGATACTTCATAATTCAGAGTAGAACATAAATACTGCGATGAAATGTCTCGCCCTCAAGATTATCGCGTCAAATTCTCACTAAGGTGTCTATGACAACCGCCTTCTTGAAGGTGACGTCATATGTAATGGTAGATATTTCCCTCTGCCCTGAAATTGTAGAAACCGTATTCCTCCTTCTGGAACATATCCTCTGGTAGACAAGTATTACATCTACTTACATGACACCATAGCCAAGAAGACACGACTATAATCAAGGAAGACAAATTTTTCGTCGAAAAACTAAATAAAAACACGCAAGTATTTCGCTATAACCGATACGAACGAAGAACTTGATCACAACAAAGCTAAATTACGAAGATTATAATACACAAAAATAAAATACCATTAAAATGGGTCTTCAAGAAAGAGGTAAGGTGGTGAGAAATGGATTTAAGTAACACAAATAGTGTATAAAGGGCTTTTTAAACCTGGTAAAGACCAATAAGCGTAGGAAATTTTCTGACAGAATGAGTAACACCAAATTTTCAATAAACGACACTAAAGCGGATCATTTAAAAGACGACATATAGGTAGTCTTAAAAATATCTACAGAATCTCGAAACATTTGGGCAAAACTGACAGTGTTTAAATAACTGTTTTTCAAAATCGTCGAAAGACCTCCAGTCATGGAAGTTGTCTGCAAATATATAAACAAACTAAACAAAGAGTAGCGATTTTAGGATAAAATGTGATCAAGCAGAATGGAGATTGGGCTCATAAGCAAAACTCCTCTTCATGTAGAAATTACTTGTGAGGGTATAAAATTTTCAAATTTGTTGAGGCATCATGACGCAAATATCTGCTCCTGTCATTAAGGAAATACAAATAATCTTTAGAGGGTCCAACGCATTTTGCATTTATAATCCAATATTAACACTTAGAGATTATGAAAATTCGAAAGTGTTGTCTCGTGTGGCCATTCTAATAATATATTTCTGTGGGTAATCGCGATGGATTTTTATAAGCCGTATGTTAAAAAAGAAATGTTCTGCTTCAAAACTCTGTTTCTTCGTGTTACATCTCACGGGAATAAACGTAATAATAAAATTAAATTCTAAACGCAGAAAAAATAAACTTTTTTTCTGTAATTGTGCAAACAACCCCAAAGTGGTAGAACAAACTCTTCATAAGTAGGTCAGCTAGTCAAGGAATCCTACGCTTCTTATGAAATTTGTCTTCGCGAGTCCTCGACAGTTTTACTATATTTTAATACAAAATTTAATCTAAGGTAATAATTCTATAAGGATATAGCAGTCGTAACGCAATTATATTATCAGGTGTCTATAACTTACCAGCTACATGTTTCGGCCAATGCTGTTGTGGCCATCATCAGTTTGGATAAAATTTATCAGAGAAGCTATATAGATACGATACAACACAGAACAATTATTAGTATTAGTATAGGTATGGGGGGACGAGAATGTATCCAACCTGATGATAGCCACAGCAGCATTGGCGAAACAAGTAGTTGATGTTGATAAGCTATATACACCTGAAAATATAGTTGTGTTATGACTGCTATATCCTTCTAGAATTATTACCTTAGGTTCTAACAAACACAACGGCGATGACGCTACTTAAAATAAATTTTAATATTTGTCTTCTCTTCCTATTGAGTCATACGCCTTCCAGGTGAATTCTGTCCTTCGCGGGCCCCGAATAAGACTGCTTTGGTATTTTCCATTCTTTGCATGCGTGCTATAAGCCTTTCTCATCTCATTCTTACGTACTTTATCATAATAATACTTCATGAAGAGAAAAAAGTTCTGAAACGCCCTATTATGCAATTTTCTACAACAAAAAGAAATTCCTGGACTCTAATTCAACGTTTGTGACAGTGAAAGCATGTGAATTTCGAAGGTTCGATAATTTCTTTCGAAAGTTCAAGATTCGAATCCGACTGAAAATAGGAGAGTGCCTTCGTGTTTTTCTGCCGGTCCCAGTGTCTGCGCGGTCTAAGACGTAGGTCTGCGACGGCTCACCTGTTGAGATGAATTCGAATCCTACAGGGGGCATGTCTGCCTGCTTTAAGTGTTGTGAGTTGTCAGATAGAGGCTTCTGCGACGAGCTAATCACTCTTTCGGAGGAGTCCTACTGACTGTTGTGCGTTGCTGTGAAACTCGTGAATGAAGAGGCCCTGGCTCACTGCGGGTTGTTGCGCCAAACAAAAAGCTCCTGTACTGTCCCCTCTTCGTGAGTGTTTTATTTAGACGCTGAAGAAAGAAGCGTCCCATCTAACTGTCGGAGTTATGCACTGAAGTTTTCTTTCAGGAAGCATATTAGTGAACCCCATTTCCTGTTAATGATATACCGTTGTATTTCTTCGTCAACAGAAGGGTGGATAGCAATTTCAGTGGCTTAATCTACATGCAGGGACTCAGTGCCGGAAATAATAAATCCAGTCTTTGTGTTACACCATTCTCAAAGCCTCCGTCTGGCGCAATGTCTTCATGGTACCAGATATGGTAGTTCTCTTACCTATCCGTGTAACTACGTAAGGTGTGCCTTCTTCAGACTTAGACCTGCAGGTTTGAATTATACTTAAGGAAGGACACCTCTTCTAAAGTTTCAGTTTCTCCCTGTGACGTTAGATTCCTTGTCATATTTCAACATTTTGTCCGAAGAATCCTAATTTATACATTCGTTAGTTTTCATAAGCCGTCTATTGCGAAAATCCAGGTTTCACATGTCAATTTACGTTGCTTGCGTCGTCTTAAAGCCTCAGTACGAGTCCGATGCATTTTAACATTATCGTAACTGCTTAATTTTTACAGCGAGGCGATATCTCTGTCCGCGACTATTTACCCCGCATATTGCGAGGCCTCTTCCAGCCGCGACCTGAAGTTGCGTCATGAAGCCGTGACAACTGAGAAACTTAAGTATTACAAGCAGTACCCTGCTCGCTGAGTTAGTTGGCTAAGTAGTCAGTCAGTTAGTCAGTTAGTTAGTTAATTAGTCATTTAGTTAATTATTTAGTTAATGGTTCAGGCAGTTAATTGGATTAATTATTTGATTAAGTAGTTGGTTGTTTAGTTATTTTGTTAGGTTAGTTACTTAGTTATTCGTCAGTTATATTCATATGCTCGAGACGAAGGAGAAGAAACAAAGAGAACGAAACAAAAGAAGAATACACGCGACTCAAAACCTGAACGAAGTTATTCAACTCCAAGTATCTTTCCACTATTCGTGTTATTCCTTATAAATATTTCTTACAAAAAATGAACAGTAACTTCCGTAAATAGAATTCTGCAATTCTTATACGCATTTTTCAAAATGCCTAGTTTTAAAGAGGATACATAAAATCGTGAGCCAAATCTGCAAAACTTCCCCTATAGCACGATATTTATGAACACGGTGCGAATAAATTGCACACAGGTACACAAAATTTGAGGTTATCACTATGATGAATATTAAAGTTTCCTTCCTCTGCGCTGTACTGTTATGTTGACTAGGAGATCATTTAAACTGAACGGAGTCACATCTCAGTTGAGCGTTGTATCTGTCTATATGCATGTACTACAGTTGTATCTGATGTCTCTTACTGCATGTATTGCATCTTACTGAATGTTGTGTGTAAGAGGGAAAAACCATAATGAATGGAGACAAACGAAGTGCGAACAAATATTAATACTGGTGAAACTTTTTTTCATTTCATATAACATATACTCTCTTCTCTTATTTTAATGTCAATTTTTTTTTAAAAAAAAAGCAGGACACAGATTCGAAAATATTTGTACGTACATTATCTGACAACTCTTTGATACCCATTTGTAAAATGAACCAGAATGAAAGAGTGACCGTTGATAGTGACAAATGTGTAAAACACGAAGGAGAAAATCCAATAGTCAGATGAAACGAACTTCTAAAATAACATAAAATACGGTCCAATACAGGTCATGTACCATACATCGTCAACATCGTCATTAGGCCTAACAGTTTCAGTCTCTTCGGATTTGTAGGGCAAGAGGCACGTTAGCTTCGAAGGTTACATATATATCTGTGTCGATTGGACCTGAGATTTCACATTTCCATGTTTGGAATACCAGAGTAATAAGGGTGTCCTCTCCAATATGTAATGGGTTTCCATCCCTTTGATCCGTGTACTGGTCAACAATCATTCACGTTATATCAACATTCTCACGTCCCTGGCATGCAGAATTTCAATGTACAAAGTTTTATGTATATACTTTCCTTTCTTTCATAATTGTTTCTCTGCATAGTACACCCATCTTATTTTTTTGTAGGACTGTAATATTGTGTAACGTAGTGATTGTTAATATTGCTTGTTTTGGTAACGTTTCTCTTCGTTTTCTGACCCAGGATCCGGATTTTCTGCCTGATATATTTCTCGGTCTTTCATAATTTCTTGAATAAAATGTTGGAATATTACCTTAAATTGGATTTCGTTTACACCCCTCCAAGTTCACAATTGAGAAATATCCTATTAGCGACGATGCATAAAAAAAGAATTCCATAACTCTTCGGTAAATAAAACATTTGAGTCCCAATTAATTCCTCCGCATATTTCCATTCTACAAACTGTTCAAAATTATAAGGAAAACTACTTTTTTATGAGGGACACAAGTAGTACCTACCGAATTTTGGCAGGAAAATTTCTTGAAAAATATTCTGTTATGAGATCAGGAATTTTAACCTTATCACTTTCGCTCATGACACTTACTGAGTTAGGCTGTTGCTGCCGTACCACACGACAGTTACATCGAGGGAACTTTGAGAGGGGTACGTCAAGACCCAGATGACGCAATTCATAGCAAATATGATGCTGTGAATAATTACACAGCACCGCGTTTGTATTGTTTATTCAGAGAGTTATTGCATTGGCTTTAACGTAGTATCACTAATTAATTACACACGCAGGAAAGCTGTGTGGTCGTCGAAGAATGAATGCTGTTGATTTGGCTTAAAAAATAAGAGTAAGATGATGAATAATTCATGAACAATACCAAGCACAAACCGCTCTGCCGTACTACCTAACCAAATGAAAGCCACAAATATACTTTCTTGGCTACAAGAATTTCTGCAGGAAATGTACCCCTCTCCCACCCCAACACATGATCAAGAAACTGTTATTTGCGAAGAAGCGCTTCAGTGTGTTGAATCCTTAGGCTCCTGACTATACGTCTGAAAATACTTGCTGTTATAGTACTGGAATTGAGAGTCTTTATCCATTTGCCTAATTTATAAGACACGTAGTCTTCTTCGCAGATAGCAACCATTGATTTGAATTTCCAACCCTCTCCGCACTTTCTACACATTGCAGAGTAACATTGTAATTAACTCTTACGAATGCAGGACAGTGCATCCTTATTAAAACTGTAATAACCACCACTGCGGTGGTTTTGTACAGAGAAATGGCTGCGAAAGCGAGACTTTTTTTCCCATCTTTGGAAGCTCAATTTGGGATTTGAATGAAGGACCCTGGCCATATACACTGAGAGCGGTCACTAACATAAGAATATGGATCTTAACTGAAGTACCTGCGAAGATTCCAGAATAGAACTCATCCTAGATGAGAGTTATTTGATCGCGCTAAAAAATAAATTTCTTCATTTTACATTCTAAACTAAGTTAGGCTATTTGGCAGCTTCGCGACGTATATATTCAGTTAGCATTCTAATTTTAAATCCTTTCATACCGCGTAGTTTGTGATAGAAAAAATGTAATGAAAAGTTTGCCAACTTTCCAATGTTACACTCTTTCTGTTATAATATAGCCCCTAGCTGTGTTGAGTAATGAAAAGTTGCGTCTTGTTACGTGGAATTTCTTACTGTTAAAACGTAAGCTCCATACACGAAGGTCTTTTCAGAAGCTAAAAGTTATCAGTTAATCAGGAAGTTCTCTCATTTTACGGAAGCCGGCGGTTCGTCACCGCATTCATAACAGCCGGACACTTATCCAGGTCCGTGGTTCCGTCCACTCCAACCATTATAGTTCTACGGATTTCTCGTTTTTCGCCATGCTTAAGATTCACAACGTTTACTAATGTGCAGAAGGTGTTATAACTATAAATTTCCATTAAGTAGCCTAGCTAATAAAATGGGGACCGCGGTAGCATAGTGGTTATAGTGCTGTGCTACAAATCGGAAGGTCGCTGGTTCGATTCCAGATGGTGTCATTGGAATTTTCCAATGACATAAAATCCTTCCAATCGCACTATGACCCTGGGGTCGACTGAACCTCTAACAGAAATGAGTACCAGGAGCATTTTCTGGGGGTAAAGTTGGCCGGTGCGTAAAGCTGACAACCTTACCACCTTCCTGTGCCGTTGTCACGTAATCTGGGAACCTTAGCTTCCTGGAACCCTCTGGGCCACTTCAGGCCGGTAACGGGACTGCTTTAATTTTTAGGCACTAACATTCGAAATGTTTCTTTACAGTATGCAGTCGTAGGCCGAAACAGCTTTATCAAGGCCCAACTCCTGAATGGATAGTGACGATGCAGTCCTTTGACATTTATCACATGATTTTTGACTGAAAATGAAATCACGGGCTATTCGAGAGGACCGAGGTACTTCCTGTCGCTGTTCTTCAATTTTTTTTTTGACTCTCACAACTGTTTATAAAACAAATGGATAAATGCTATTACATACTAAAAAGATTATGATGCGAAGGAGGTCATGGCTGGCCAACCAAATTCGCAGTTAAAAGTGGGCTCCGAGCCATTCTAGAGAGAATGCTCTTCCTACACAGTCTCAAATATTTACTTTGTAAGAGAAGAAAAATTGGTTAGTAAGCAGAAAAATTCGTACTGTATTCTGCAAGCTTTCAGCACGAAAGTGTAGGACGTTCAATTAGACAACCCGGTTCTCACGAATCGTTTTATAAACAAACAAACAAAAAAAAAAGAATGAAAGAGACGTGATAAAGGTTTGTTGTTAACGATAATGTCAGACGGAAATAGACCAGCAGTGGTGTTATGATAGGAGGAATATGCAGAGCATAAAGCAAAAAAGCGCCTTCATTATTTTAACACGAAACTGTGGGAAATACTAAAATGAAAATTATAAGGCACAGGTTTTCTGCGAAAATGTGTAAAGTAGAATTCAGTTCTGAGAAACCAAAGAACTCCACATAACATACTTTGCCTTTTAGAGTTCACAGGCACTCAGCGGAAACAATCATTCGCGACTTTTATTGGACTCGAATTTTCAACACACAATTACCTACAGATTTTTTAAATTCATTCTCTGCCTGAGCCATTTTAATCCAGTCAAAACCTATACGCCTCTCATCCCAGTTGGTGTATTAGCAAGAAAATATTCGTTCACAATGTTGTAGGCTTGCTTATTCTTTAATTTCTGCTTCTTGCCCGCCACGCTAATGTTTCTGAAGAGCATTAGACATGCACTTATGTTAAGGAAAGTGTATGCGAATCGTTACACTCAAATGCCTGTTCCTTAGCCCATACTTGCACTGTTAAACCTAATACCTTATAATTGTTTGTTTATCGTTTGGCTGTTTTTGAAATTACAAAGATACTTTATAATACTGAATGGAATTCTTCTTAAAGGAGAATGTAGGAACCAGCGAAGGGCTTTATCAAGTGTTTAGCTTTAATTATTCTTAGGTTAGATGACGTTTACCGTGTCATAAGAGGGCATTGCCCTTCCAAAGATGCTGTGGCGCAGGATGATTTCTACGGAATATTATACGAAATCCTCCCATATTATTTTGGTTATTCCTTTCTATACTTTTACTTAACAAATGTCGTTTAATTTTGATGTTGTTTGACCTATAGGCTATTTTGCTTTGTGATACATTCCCACAGATCATATTTCCAAATCCTATTCAATTACCGTACAAGAAATATTGTTACACCATTTGAAAACGCAGTAGAACTTCAGTTCACAATCCTCTGAAATAAATCACTACTTACAACTATTGTATCATTCTTTATTCCACTTCTCATTTCATAAGTAAAGGTAAAGTGATCCCGTTACAGTTCCGGTGTGGCCCAGAGGGTGGGTAGAGGTATAGCTCTACTCTTCCATGACAGCAACACTAGAAGGGAGTGAGTGGTCAGCAGCACGCCCCGGCCGCACTTTACCCACAGGAAAGATCCAGTATCCATTTTACAGGAGGTTGGGTGGGCCCCAGGACCCAGGTCTGGACGGGCGGAAAATCCCGTCCCCACCGGGATTCTATCCCGGACCTTCCAGCCCGTAGTCAGTCGCTATACCGACTGAGCTACCCGGTCCACCATTTCATAAGTACTACCTGGATATGACGTAACAATTTTATGAAAAAGTACAAAAAGTAGCTCAAATGTTTAAACGATGTTGTTGTAGTGAAGTCATTTTAATAAATGTTACATAAATAGATTACTAAATATAATTTTTGTTTGAGGAGTATTATTGAGAGCCATACGTTTTCATAATATACCTGCTTTCATGACTGATGATGATGCGTATTATGAAAACTGAATTCTGTTGATTCCACAGTCCTCATGTTTGAAGTATAACAGGATGTCACATAACACATCTCGTAACGCAGAACTGGTTCGTTGCATACACGGGTGCTTCGAATACAGTTCCTTCCGGCCACTGTTCCGAATATAAATACAGAGTTCCCGTAAAGGATTTTAATGAAATGTTAAGCTGAAAATTCTAACGAGAATACAAAAAATTTTAGTAAATTTATATTTATATGACAAAACCATGAAGGATAAATTGCTAAACTAACTTTTGTGTTATCTCGTTAAATGTAAATTCGTGCAATTAGGATAAAAGTGTAAATATGTAGGAAAAGTATTTTAATTTTCCCATTTTAAGGCGATGTATTGTATGTGTGACTAACACAATAGAGTAATATGAGTATTGGAAAATTTTAGATTCACGAACTTTAGGGCTGTTACTTATTAATTATCGTCTAATAAGTTAAGAAGTTTAAATAAAAAAGTATAAAAACTTCGATAATCTTCCAGTCAACGGAGAAGCACAAATTATTAAAAACGTTCGATAGAAACCTTGAAGAATGAAGAGAGATTTGGGGCACACGATCGAAGTATTACACTACAGTGTATCTGATGTTTATTGGACAGTGCATCTTTGTGATAACTGAAGAATAAAAAACCAACTAGATGCCACTATTTTTATTTTGCTTCTTATAGGCTCAACATATTTCGGGCATTACTATGCCCATCATCAGGAGCTCGCGACTATGATGTTGGTTACCACAATGGTCGTTTCGTTCTTGGTTTGCTGTAGGTTGTTGGTTAGGTGCGGTTACGCTGGATTAGCCTAACTCCAGCCTAACCGCACCTAACCTCCAACCTACATCAAACCAAGAACGAAACGGCCAATGTGGTAATCAACATCATAGTCGCGAGCTTCTGATGATGGGCATAGTAATGCCCGAAATATGTTGAGCCTATAAAAAGCACAATAAAATAATAAGTGGCATCTAGTTGGTTTTTTATTCTTCAGTTACACTATAGTGTATTAAGAGGGACAGCTACTGAAGAAGTGGAGTGAAGTCGACCAGCTGAGGACGGGATAACTTTAAGGCTTTCGTTCCAACGGCAGTGACATACCAAAAAAAGACCAGAATGTCTTGACGAGTTTAGAAAACACAAACCCTTAGAAATTATCACAAAACTTAGAGCTACGTAACTACACCAAATGGACAGAGGGGAATAGAAATATTGTAAAGATAAAACATGTTGTTTGCGGAGACAGAAAATATAAAGTGAAAATTGAACAATTGAAACAAATTTATGAAGCTGCTTTGAAGCTTATTCATTTATGAAGGCATGTTAATAAAAAGGCATACTTACTTACTTACTCACTCACTCCATGGAGCTGAGTCCTTCTTGAGAAGCTAACTGGTTCTGCAGCTAGTCAAGAAATTCCCCGCACGTTATGGAACCCGAAAGTTCATCACCGTATTCAAAAGTGCCAGCCATCTGTCCCTACCCTGAACCAACTCCATATAGTCTCCACCCCCTCCCACTTCCCGAATATTTATCTTAATATTATCCTCCCCCAAATGCGTATCACCATTAAATTCGTAAATACTTAAATAAGTGATGATGGCGAGGTATTACAATTATTAATGAACATGGCTTTCCATTTCTCTCATGCTGCCTAACAATTTGACACGTGATGTATTATCACATCTATCAAAGTCAGCAACTTCAACAGTAAATATTTAAAATCTTTATAACAATAATGCTGTTATTTTTTTCCCCCAGCCCACATATTCAAATGCCAGCATTCTTGAACACTTTTAAGGTGAGAAATTGAAAATTATTCAGGTGTTACAGCCTTCCTATCGACTGATTGAAAACAACTGTGTCGGTGTGTACTTGAATCTTGGACAGGACTGGCAGACAGATAAACTACATTCTTTAATAGATTTTTAATGGAGAAACTCGGTTTCGTCCGAGATCTGGAAATAAAATTAGAGGGAATTTCAATTCAGCAGAAGTTTCGCTCCTTTAAATTGGTCAGAAGTAACTTGGAAAACACCGAATATTTCACCTGAAGAATTGTGCTAAATCCAACACTTGTTCTCGCCTTAAATCTGCTTGTCTACGTCTTTGTTTCGGCAGTTTCCATCTACACACAATTTCTAAATATGAAGTGTGAATTAAACAAAGTTTACTGCTGTCGTGCCACCGTAGTTCTTTTTGTGGTAGTCAAACGAGTTTTAGAACGACCGCATAATCACGCGAATGTGTTATGGTAACTCACAGACTTAGAATTTGTAGAATATGAAGTAAAGACAATTTCTATGGCCCGAGAAAATTCTCCTTGGAAACGGTCAAAATTAACACTTGATAAGGTTGCAAGAAAACGTTTACGTTTTTGATACTATCGAAGTCCAGCAATAGCATTCGGATGTGCACATCGGTTGAATGCGCGAAACGAAAATTTCACCGAATTTAATAATATTTGGCTTGGGAAAACAATTTTCTGTGATTACCTCTTTAGAGAAAAATATTTTAGAGCGATCTAACTCCCTTCAGGAATAGTACTTAGCACTCATGTTTCAAGCTTCTGTCCAAACACGTGTTTTTAATAAGAGAATTGCACTTGTTCTCCCTCACTGGTTAATAGTCAGAGTTTTGTGTCGGAATGTTAGCAAGGCTAATTCGTCGAATATACCTTCTTCAGTCAAACAACAAACTTGTATTACGAGAGACTGAAAGTTATGACGTAATCGACTGCACGAAAGAATTACATTTTGGTGCAGAAATTACCTATGAAAACCCCTATAAAATTACGAAAGTGAGGTAAGGAGTATTCATGTTGTTTCTTCACATGGTGTAGTCATACGTGACCTGCTTAACCTCTTAAGATGTAAACTAGCCCCTCGTAATCTCTTGACATTTTGACGCCAGAAAACCATATCACAAGAACAATACCCGCTGTTTTACGTAGGTGTGAAACTTGGTCTCTCATCCTAAGAAGGTTCATAATCTGGTGGCATTTAAAACAAAGCGCTCACTAGACCTTTTAGTCCTACGGGGGTGTAATCAGTGGGAAAACGTAAAAACTACAAAAAGAGACGCGTCATAAATTTGACGCAACCACACATCACAAGGATGATCAAATCAAGAAATTATATATAGACGCAGCATGTAGAATTTGTGAAGGAGACGAGAAATGCGATTTTTAATATTAAAAATTCTGTTCCTAAGAGACCATTTTGGAGGCACATGCATAGAATAAGAATAATATTAAAGTGAGAAATTTTTATATTTTCTATATTTTAAAATGCTAAAATTATGTAACTTTGGTGAAAACTAAACAAAATGTGAATATGGAGCATTGATGTTAGGATTCTGACAGAAGGAAACCGAATTGTTGTGATAAACTCTTGTCCCACTGCCACTTCGTCCATTATAAATTCCAAATACTGTTATGTGCTCAACATGTTTCGGACATTAATATATCCATCATCAGGAGCTTGCGACTATTCTGTTGAATTACCACATCGGTCGTATTATTCTTGGTTCGATATGTGTTGGATTTTCGGTATGGTTGGGTTGTAGTGGTATCCGTGTTGCAGGCTTCAGTCTTGGTTCGATGTGTTTTGGAGTTTCGGTATGGTTGGGTTGGAGTGGTAGCTGTGTTGCAGGCTTCAGTCTGCAACACGGATACCACTCCAACCGAACCATACCGAAACTCCAAAACACATCGAACCAAGAACAATACGACCAATGTGGTAATGCAACATAATAGTCGCAAGCTCCTGATGATGGATATATTAATGTCCGAAACATTTTGAGCACATAAGAAAACCGAAGTTTTGTGATAAACTCTTGTCCCACTGCCACATCGTCCATTATAAATTCCAAGTACTGTTCAAAAGCCGGCATTTCCAGTGAATCTGAACTTGTGGTATGATTACGTGTATCATTTCTGCAGAAGACCTTGGGTCGACTGATTTGTTGACCGGACTGCACACATAACGGCAGGGTCAATAATTATTTTTCTTCTATTTTGACAGATATCGACAACTAGAAAATACATTCCACACAACACAACACAAAAATTCTATACGTTCGTTTTTTTATTTTCTACTATATGATTCCGTATTACATATAGATCATCGGGTAGAAAAATACAGATACAGAAGGAAGAGTGCTACAGCAGTAGTTTTCATTTCATAATCAATCTACTAATAATACATCAGGTATTATTCCCAAAACATGAATAACAAAAAGGATAAATAACACATGAAAATCAATGAAAATTTCCCACAAAAGTTGTGTTGAAGTCCATAATGCCATAAATAAATTTGCAGATGTTTCTGTATGTTGCACTTTCACTGTAAGGATATCAGCACGCAACTGGCACTAATAGAGCATATCAGCACGCAACTGGCAATAATAGAGTAACCTCGATTATCCGTGCGTTACTGTAAAAACGTAATGAAATAGTAAGTAAAATGAAAAATACATTTATCTATAGTAGAAGAAATCAACTGTATTACCACTTATAATTTACGTGTGGTATGATGATATTTACTGTCTTACAGCCAGCAGAACGGAATGATGCTGCTCAAAAAATATATTTCGAAAAATGTTCGAAATGTGGGTTATAGTTACGTATATTACTTAATTTCGGGCCCTTGTGAACCCGGTAATTAAACATTTCCCGTTTCATAAGGAGCTGAGGATTTATAAACTACGTCAATATTTGTTGCTTTACATTTGAACCTCTTCTCCATGCAGTTAACTCTTTCGTCAGTATGTTTCGTGTCGCCATTTTTTTTTAAATTTGATGCAGTTTAATTTGGATTCAAGTCAAGTGGGATTATAAGAGTCAGCAATGCATCAAAATTAAATTTGTTCCGCCAGTTTTAGTTTGGTTCCCAATCATACGATTTTAATCGAATAATATTAGAGAGGAAACAGTCGGACGTACGGAAATGGTCTGGCACTAAGCAAAAGATATATGCAGTTCAACTCGTGTTTTTTAACGTGGTGGTTTAATAGCACAATGGAATATTATCAAACTGCCACAAAATTCCCCAGACACCAATTACATTAACCATCACACACACACACAGACAATGTAACGTGACTGAAACAACAATGAAATGCTGGATTAAACTAGAACCGCAGCTCAAGTGGATCACACAAATTCATGTTTAGTAAAGCGTTGTCTAAACAGCATCGGTAAGAGAGTCCAGTCACATACAAAATGAAAAACAAAAGTTAGGAAATTTATCAAAGTGCAACGTAAGTCACCTGAATAACATTAAACAGCGGTTCACATGAAAGACCAATACGCTTATACGAGATGCCAGCTAAAATCTCTTTCAAAGTTCTGGTTAGGTTACTAAATACAACTAGGTCACTATACACCGAATTAGCAGCAACTGAAGCATATCCTGCAGAAGGGCGTTATTTGCATAATGCACACTACTAATTGAAGTTCACGATGTTATGATATAGAAATTCGAGATTGTTCGTGTCAAGCAAACAACGTCAAATTTTTTGATCCCACGAAGACTTTGATGCAAAAGAGCATCAACTTGTTGCCTTAAACCTCATAACGTTTGTGATTCGACACACTCGAGCCCATGAGTGTAACCACAAGGGATAAGAAGAAAACGATTTAAATTTCCGTTGGATGGGTTCCAGCTTATTTGAATCAGGATAGAAAAATACTGCAAACAGAGGAAGCATACTCGAATTTAGAACCAAATAGAGTATACTATAACAATAAACAATATACAGTAGAAAACTAAAAGGTCAATTGTGTATTTGTCCAAGCAATTGACTGAGAAATGAAGTCCGCATGTTGATGCAGGAAAACATTTTGGGAACTAAAAATGCTTCTAAGTCTTTGACGAACTGTGTACGATATATGCATGTGTCATATAATTTGTAATTATTGTTAATTACAAACATTTTCGTAGAAACGTTAATAACTCTAATTACGTCAATTTTAAGTTTCGTACAATTTGCAGCACAACAATTGTGTATGGAATCAGTTTCGGCCTGTGGATGAGTACAGCCGTAATAGAGCTTGCAGTACGATTTTAATTGTTAGAAAAAAAGTAAGTGGAACACGTGGAATAATTACAGAGTTCATCAAGTACATATCCGTTGGGAACACCAGAAAAACTTCAAAAGTTTACAAATAGACAAGAAAAACTCCAACAAAAGCGCAACGTTTGTTATGTAAATACACAGCCAATTAACAGCATCATCTGAATTCCCGTACGCAATAAGCATAGGAAGAATAACCTACGTAGACAAGGGACGAGATCAAACACGCTGTTAGAATCAATACAAATGCCATACACGTGACAAGCTATATGAACTGAAGGATACACGAAGACTATATACGATTCGAAATTTTGTAATTGTTGGAGAGAAATCATGCTGAAGGGGATTCGACATGACCTTGGGTCAGTGAAAGAAATGGTCATGTTCTGAAACTTCAAGAAAATTAGTGAGAAGGGAAACAGGTTTATGTTTAAGAGAGGCCACATTGTTAAAGGATTAAAGTTAGTATATACATACATTGAAATCGGTAGGATTATAAGAGGATCGGTTAGGAAAGAGACAGATCATAAGTATGAAGTGTAACTGTTATATGAGCGTGACACATAAAACGAAGAAAATAGACTCAACGTGATCTAGAACAGATTTATGAAGAACATTTGTACCTATTTGGAAGGAACAGGAGACCAGAGACAACATTTTAATGCAAACTTCCCATGGCTTTAAATGTTCACCAAATTCTAATCAGCGTGTTCCATTGAAAGTGGATGGGATGATTCACACTTGGAAGAAGAGAGAAGTGTCTGTTTGGTTTGGATAGAAAACGTGAAAAGGTTGGAGAGCACCTGCAAGAATTAGGATAGAGCCGAGAATAAAAGTAAAGTTGATCTTACGGAAATACCACGGGAGGGGTGTGGGCTGGATTAGTCTGTTTTATAACAGTGGTAAATGGCAGGCTGTTATGAAGACAATAATGAACCGCCAGGTACGATGAAATGCGGGGAATTTCTTAACTAGCTGTGGGCCTATTAGCATCTCACGAGCAACTTTGCTCCATGTAGTTAATTAGATATGATTAATTAAACTTTAGAGGTTGTAAACGACTGGGTGTCTTACCATTGAGGACGTGAACGTTGATACTGGCGGGTCGCGCGTTTGACGGCACGCATGAATAATTCCCGGAGTCGGTTTTCTGTGCCTCGGCTACCACAAGCACGCTACTGGAACGATCGCTGTGGACGTCCACACCGCGTTCCTGGTCGTAGTTGATCATGCGATGCTCGTGATACCAGAACACGAACACGGGCGGCTCCGTGCTCTGGCGGAGCGTGCACACCAACCGCAACGTGCTGCCACTCTTGATATGTAGGTCCGGCGCTCCCAGGATCTCGGCTGCCGCCTCTGCAACAACGCATAACGTCAGGCTGTCATCCTCTCTCTTTGCAGGCAAACTCGCTTCAATATAATTCGGCTCGGTGGCTATTACCACGGACCAGTTCATGAAAGCCACACTGAATTTCGTGGTTCAGGGATCAGTATTGCTTCATACTCAGTACAACCCGAGTTCACTTTGCTGCCTAGAGGGGCACAAATGTAGCAATGAATTTGAAGTTGTCTTCATTTATTCGTCAATAAAAGTTTTATTTGCGAGAATTGCCATTCTCACAGCGATGCATATGAAACCACGCAATTTGGCATACGGTTAAAATCTTTTAGAGAAGACTCCTGCCTATGTCCTCCGAGTAGCATAAGAAGAGTGACAACGGGTAAATTACAACTGGTAAAAGGTAAAATAATCTCATTACAGGCCTGGACAGGCCCTGTTGATTCTAGGAGGTTAAGGCTCCCAGATTTCAAGACAATCGGCACATGAAGGTGGTAAGGTTGTTAGCCTTAAGCGACGGCCGCCTTTACTCCCGGAAATTTTCCTGGTACTAATTTCTGTTAGAGGCTGAGTCGACCCCGGGGCCTTAGTGCGGCCGGAAGGATTATGTCAATGAAACATTCCAGTGACACCATCGGGAATCGAATCCGCGACTTTCCTGCTTGTAGTGCAGTGCTTCAACTAACTGCGCCATCGCTTTCCCCAGACTATTATTAGGCTACCCTGAACATAGAAGTTCTAAGCTGCTCCGAAACGTTTGCGCTTATGTAAAATTATACACGTCATCATGTTTAAGAAGTTTGCAATATTCGAAAGTTTATCTTTCATTTTTTTTGTTAGAAGTGCTTGATATACGCTAATCCACTCAAAAAAATCTTGTTAAATAAACGCATGCAAAATGTCTACGCGCAAATACTGAAATACGTTCCACTGAATCACAAGGAAGCTGAGTGGCCGCTGGCAGAATTTACGTTACTAACTGACAAAATTGCTCAAACACAGGCTCCTGCACTGCAAGAAATGATGGAATTTGGCGATCCACAAACCTTCACTTCAAAGGACAGATGATACTAAAATCGCTTCAAGGGACAGATGGCACAAAATAGCGATGCTTACTAATCGAGAGGCTGTGGTGTATTGCGAGCGAGTTTGTGCTTCAATACGTTGCCTGTAATGACTCTCAGCCAGGTCCAAATTGAACAACGACCTTGGCTGCCAATTATATATTCATTGATGGTTCATTAAACTACGTCGTTAGTAAGTCAGACTAAAATGTGTTAAATACTTTGATGATTAGTGAAGAGTGAATTAGGAGGAATGTGGGAGAATGAGGTCAGTGTCTGGAGGTGCTGAGGAAAACCAAGTTAAAGTTAAGTCCAGATAACTTGTGTTCGCTACGAGATTCTATTCAAACATCCTCAGAACACAGTACAGAAATTTTACCTCTTCTCCGGCTGTGTTCTATGTTGTTCTTTAAAAACACTGCTTCTCATATTTTCTATTCTTGAAGCCTCTTCACAAATCCCAAAATGTAAAGGTAAAGCTCGCCCTACTACAACTTTGCATGAAGGCATAGGAGAGTAAAGGTAAACTCTATTCCTTCTTTAACCTCGACGCTATGTGACGGTGGATGGCTAACGCCACGTCCTTGCCGCTTTACCCCCGGGAATTACCCGACATCTACTGTATAGGAGGCTAAGTGGGTCCCGGTTTCCGTCTGGAAAGGTGCACAAAATTCTCCCATACTGGGATTCGATCCCCGGACCGTCCAGTCCTAGCGAGTCGCTATACAGAATGCGCTCTCCCGGCTCTTTCACATATCTCAAAACTGATGTTATTTTGCGCGAAATGTACAAAATAGAAAGAATGTGAAATTTGGAAAGTGAGGTTTGGTGTAAGTAGGCATTTCTTAAAAGGACGATAAAATCACAACAATACATTGTTTTCTTCAGTCGCATATAGACAAAAATAAAGCAGGTTGCAAGCAGTCTGCAGTTCATGTCCCTGCCTTCCTGTCTGTGAAGTTGTTTGTTGTTTTAAATATTTATTAACTTAAAACGTTACCCTTAGACCACTTAACTGCTAATTTTACATTCTATGTTGTAAACTGATGAGAATTAAGATGTGGCTAGAGGCAGTCAAATAACGGTAACTGATGTGTGAATACACAATCAGTACAGTCAGATAATAGTGCTCATTTTCAGGGGGTACAGCAGCCGGGGCGAGGCATTAACCACCCACCTCTATCTTATGTTTACTGGACCGTGCATCATTGTGATAGCTGAAGAATAAAAGACCAACTTGATGTTACTTGCTGTTTTATTGCACTTCTTATGTGCCCAACATGTTTCGGAAATTAATATATCCATCATCAGGAGCTTGCGACTATTCTGTTAAATTACCACATTGGTCGTATTGTTCTTGGTTCGATGTGTGTTGGAGTTTCGG
>Ga0123357_10002322_pt1 | contig 21118 bp, 21 predicted proteins | sample TergutEmb28metaG_FD_89873 | JGI IMG/M metagenome (GOLD analysis project Ga0123357, IMG submission 89873) | Embiratermes neotenicus P4 segment gut microbial communities from Petit-Saut dam, French Guiana - Emb289 P4 | ecosystem: Host-associated > Arthropoda: Insects > Digestive system > Gut ... | reverse complement strand
GCGCGAATCGATTCGTCGGTTGGGCGCTGCGGTGCCTGCGCACGTACGAAAAGTACGCTTACGCGGGCTCCTCGCGCTCCGCCCTAGCCTCGATTCGCTCGCGACGGCTGGTAAACATGCTCTAAGAATCTTGCTCGCGGTTGCCGTCGCGATAGCGATCGTCGCGCTCGTCGTCGCAAGCGTTCGCACCCTCCGGCACAGCTCGGAAGACGACGTCGCCATCCACAACGCCACTTGTGGAGCGGGGTTTTCCCGCGTTGGAACACGTTGTCTCGTACTCGCGACCGCCGCGTGTCCGCCTCCGCTGGTCGTCACGCCGCGCGGTTGCGATGAGCCCTTGTCGAGCACCGTTCTCGTTGCCCGAACGACCGTCATGATCGGGCCGTCGGACTGGGAAGCCGAGGGAACCGTGAAGCCGCGCGTGATTGAAACAGAACCGTTTCATATCGATCGCCTCGAGGTCTCGGTCGGTCGCGCCTTCTGCCCGAGCTGTCCTCTGCCGAATCCGGACGTCTTCGATCACGTTGACTCCGCGCGCGCCGCCTCGAACGTCACGCGCGACGAAGCTCGATCCTTCTGCATCGCAAAAGGTGGCCGCCTTCCCACCGAAGACGAATGGATCGCGGCCGCTGCCGGCGATCGCCCGCGCCGCTATCCGTGGGGCGACACGGGTGCCGTCTGTCGACGCGGCGCGTGGGGACTCGTGAGCGGCCCGTGCGGAGTCGGCGCCGTTGCACCCGACACGGTCGGCGCGCACCCGGACGGCGCGACGCCTTCGGGCATCCACGATCTCGCGGGCAACGTCGCCGAGTGGGTCGAGGCGCCGTGTGCGCATTGCGCCGTCACTCGCGGAGGCTCGTTCGAAAGCGCACTCGCCACCGATCTGCGCACGTGGCGGCGGAGCGAGGTGCCGGAGGACTCGCGTTCGCCAGCCATCGGTTTTCGATGCGCATACAACGCCAACGAAGCGGGTTCTAAGCTACCCTGATCGTCCGCGCCGATGCGCGGCTCCACCCGAGGCACGCACCATTCATGGCCATCACGAGCGTAGTTCTTTCGATCGGCACCGAGCTCACACGCGGCGAACTCGTCAACACGAACGCCGCCTGGCTTTCAACCATGCTCACCGACCTCGGTCTCGAGGTCATCGATCACGAAGTCGTCGACGACGATCCCGTGCACATCGTTGCGGCGCTCGAGCACCTCTCGCACATCACGAAAGTCATCGTGTCCACCGGCGGGCTCGGTCCCACGACCGACGATCTGACAACGGCCGCTGTCGCAAGAGCGCTCGGTGTCGATCTCGTACGCGACGAAGCTTCGCTCGATGCCATTCGTCGTCGCTTCGAACGCTTCGGCCGAACCATGAGCGGAACCGACGCGAAGCAGGCGGACTTTCCTGCGGGCGCAACGGTCTTGCCAAATCCCATCGGCACCGCACCTGGCTTCGGCGTCGAACTGCACGGCGCACGCGCGTTCTTCATGCCGGGAGTCCCGCGCGAGATGAAGCGCATGTTCGAAGAGCAGGTTGTCCCGCGCATCCGCAATCTCGCGTTCAAAGGCACCTACCAGATTCGACTTCGCACATTCGGAATGCCAGAAGGCCTCGTCGGCCAGAAGCTCGCCGGTGTCGAAGAGGCGTTCCCCGGCGTTATCATCGGCTATCGCGCGCACTTCCCCGAGATTGAAGTGAAGGTGCTCGCCAGACTGCCCGAGGCGGAATTGAGCGAGGAGCCTCGCGTAGCTGCTGCTGCGCGCGATTTGGCCGAGCGCGCTGCTGCGGAAGTTCGATCGCGCCTCGGCAGCATCATTTATGGCGAAGGAGAAGACACCTTCGCAGGCGTCGTCGGTCGTGCACTTCGCACGCGCGGCGCAACTCTGGCGATTGCGGAGTCGTGCACCGGGGGGCTCGTCGGTCACATGATCACGAAGGAGCCAGGCGCGAGCGACTTCCTCTTGCTCGACGCGGTCACGTACGCGAACTCGGCGAAGCGCGCCGTCCTTGGCATCGATGAAGAAGTCCTTCGCGGCCATGGAGCGGTGAGCGCCGAGTGCGCGGCGCGCATGGCCGAAGGAGCGCGACGCGTGTCGGGCGCCGACATCGCGCTTGCCATCACCGGTCTCGCGGGTCCGTCAGGCGGGACGGACGCGAAGCCGATCGGCCTCGTCTACGTTGCCGTTGCCAGCGCACGCGGGACCAACGTGGAGGAGCGCCACTTCACCGGCGAGCGCTTCAACATCCAGACGCTCGCCGCTTACGCAGGCCTCACGATGGTACGTGCAGCCTGCACATAATTTTCATTCGGAAATGTCGCGAGCGCCACAAGGCGTAGACCGCAAACGATTTGGCGCGAGGTCGAGGCGGGGCCGAGCAGCGGACCGGAACAGCCTTGTATGGCTTTGAGGACCGCAGCGCAGGCCCCAACGATGAGATCGCGCCAAAGCGGAAGCGGGCTACTTCAAAATTTCGGCGGCCCATACCTTCGCGTCCGCGCATGTGCCTGTTGCCGACCAACTCGTTGGACCTTCTTTCGCGGGCCCGGCAAGCATCACGAGATCGCGAGCCTTGCGCACGAAGAGGAGTGGACCGGTGTTTTTGCGATCGAAGCACACGTGATTGGCGTCGCTCGTCGACGGCTTGCCGAACGTCTTCTTCAGCGCCGAAGAAATCTTTCCCATTGCCCGCTCGGCAAACACGTTCTCGTGTGGCTTGCCAGTGTGCGACTTCGCAGCGTCGTAACGCACGTGCACCGCGAACGCGATCTCGTCTCCGCGGGTCCAGGTCGAAGAACGATCGCCACCCCAACCCGAGGCGGTCACGCGAGCGTCGGCGGGACTCATCCACTCTTCGAGCGTGAGCGCGAACGTGAGCTCACCGAATTCGTCTTCATCGACTTTCGACCATCCCGTGCCGAGCGACTGCGCGGTGGGCACGCCCACCGCGATGGGTCCTTCGCCCGCTTCCCACTTGTCAACATGGAGGATCTGCTCGGTGGTCGTTGGGATTTTGTCCCACGCGCGATCGACCGCGGCCCAGCCACCTTTGCGCCGCAGCGCATGAACAAACCCGATTCCTTCGATGTACGGCGCGAGCAGCGACGTCCGAAGAATGTGCGGCACGCTCTCGATGTCGCCGATGCTGACGCCGCTCTTCATGAGTTCACGAAGTACTTCGTCGGGGATGTCGAGCGCTGTTTTTTCGGGTTTCAACAAGTAATCGAGCATCAGGCTCGTGGCGTCGCCTTCCGCGATGCATGCGGTCGCCATGGCTTCATCGCCGTGTCCGGGCCTGTAGAGAGAGCGGGAACGCAGGTCCCATTTCTGATCTTGCAGCGCGTGCACCAACTCGTGCGCGAGCGTTGCTTGCGCGTCCTGTCCGTACAAATCGGCTGCAAGATACATGGTTCCATTCTTCGGCTCGTAGAACCCCTGAAGTTGCGCCTCGAGCAGCTTCATCATCGCGCCGACGTAATCGAAATTTGGCGGCGCGAAGCCAAGGAGCTGCAAGATCTGTCCTTCATGGCGAAGCGCTTCGGGCGGGTATTCGCGCAGCGCTTTGTCTTTGACCGCAGCAACGAGCGCGTCGCGTTCGAGTTTGATGCCGGGAACGGGGCGCGAAGCAGTCAAGCCGCGCAGCTCGCTCACTTTGACGAGCATCTTCGCGACGGCCCTTGAGTCTTTCGACTCGAGCGAGGGTGCTCCACCAACGCCGGCGTCGGCGTTCGTCTCGCCGCCGCGAGGTGCGCCTCCCGCGTCGGCCGCGTGCGCCGAAGGCGCCGCAACCGGTGCGATGTTGGCCCGAGAACCTCCGGCGCCGGCGCCAGAATTGCCTGCACATGCCGCGGCACCGAGCACCAGAACGAGTCCGAGCCGTGCAACCATTTGGTTGCTCATGTGTCGGTCCCGCGCAATCGAGCGATCGCCTCGGCGTAGTCGCTCGCGTTGAAGATCGCGTGCCCCGCAACGAGCACGCGGGCGCCTGCAGCGAGGACGTCGGGCGCGGTGTCGGACGTGATACCGCCGTCGACTTCGAGATGAATCACGCGGCCGGTCTCGTTGATCATGGTTCGGATCGCTCGAATCTTCTGCAGGCTTTCGCGGAGGAAGGTCTGACCCCCGAAGCCAGGGTTGACGCTCATCACGAGGATCTGATCGACGACGTCCATCACGTAGCGCAGCGTGTGTTCGGTGGTTGCCGGATTGAGCGCGACTCCGGCGCGCTTGCCGAGCGAACGAATTTGACAGAGCGTGCGCTGCAGATGCGTGGTTGCTTCGAGGTGGACGGTGATGACGTCCGCGCCCGCCTCCGCAAAGGCATCGAGGTAGCGCTCCGGCTCGACGATCATCAAGTGAACGTCGAGCGGCAGCTTCGTCACGCGGCGAATGGCTTGCACCACAGGCGGGCCAATCGTGATGTTCGGCACGTAGCGACCGTCCATCACGTCGATGTGAAGCCAGTCAGCGCCTGCTTTTTCGGCGGCGGCGATTTCTTCCGCCAGCCGCGCAAAGTCGGCGGAAAGAAGACTTGGCGCGATGAGAATGCGAGCGTCGTCTGCCATCGTCATTTTCTGGAGAAGCTGGTCTTTACCACACGTAAGTGGTGTGCTTTCGTCCGAGAGGGGTTGCGCTTCCTCGTCATCTGCGAGCATTCTTCGCCGCCATGCAGACGCGCGAGATCACCAAGGCAGACTTCGACGAGATCGTCGAGGTTATCGATCGTTGGTGGGGCGGACCAATCAGCACCTTCGCGCATCCGATCTTCTTCTACGAGCTTGGCGACAACGCGCTCATCGTGGAGGAAGACGGTCGCCTCGTTGGTTTTCTTCTGGGCTTCATCCATATCAGTACGCCGCGGACCGGCTACATTTATCTCGTAGGAATCCACCCGGATCATCGCCGTAGAGGCGTCGGCCGGTTGCTCTACGAAACCTTCACCCAGCGCTGTCGAGATCGCGGTTGCACGCGCATGAAAGCGATTACGACAGCAGGCAACGAAGGCTCGATCCGCTTCCATCATGCGCTCGGCTGGGAAGGGGTGGAGATCGAAGACTACGCCGGGCCCGGACGAAAGCGCGTCGTCTTCACGAAGGACCTCGGCGATCTGCCCGATTGAACGCGTTTGCTAACCTGCTGCGCGCCGCGATCTCTTCGTTTTTTCCGGCCCGTGCGTGTTCACGTACTTCAAGTACGCTCCGCGCGCTCCTCGGAAAAAGCCTCGACCTCGCGTCGCTCGCAACGGTTATCAAACGCGTTCCAAGATTGGATGGAGCAGCGACGGTGCGGAATTGGCGCCGACATTCGGACGCCCGCCGCCTGCGTCAGGGCGCCTGGATCGCGTCTCCCGCTGGACACGAGCCGCTTTCGGCGCGATGTCTGTACTTCACGATGTCGTCGGTTAAACCCCCCGCTTCACGAAAATCCGAGTCAACCATCTCCACTACGCAGCTTCGTGAGATCGGGCTCTTCGGCGCGCTTTCGGACGACTTTCTCGAACATCTTGTTTCGATTTTGTCGACCGTGCGCGTGAAGCCCGGTGAGATCGTCTTCCGCGAGGGGGATGCGGCGCGTGAGATGTACCTCGTGCTCGACGGTGAGATTGAGATCCTCAAGAAGAGTCACCGAGGCCGCGAAACCCGCGTGGCGATCCTCGGGCCGAACGATTGCTTCGGCGAGATGTCCATCATCGACTTGCAGCCGCGCTCGGCAACGGCGCGCGCGCTCGGTCCTGCGCACTTGCTCAAGATCTCCACCGAGGAGATGGACGCGCTCTATCGACACGATCTCAAGTCGTACACGCTCATCGTGTTGAACCTCGCTCGAGATCTGTCACGCCGACTGCGCGTCACCGACGGATTGCTCGCGGACTTCATGGCGAACATCATCGACGAGTACGCGCCGAAGCGCTGATCTGATTGGCTCGCCGTTCCGTGGGGCTGGGGCAGAATGCGTGCATGCTGCATCAATCGCTATCTCCGGCGTCAACGTCGGAGCTCGTCGCATCCGTCGCGTCCTCGTCGCATCCGTCGCTGCTCGCTTCGCCGTCATCCGAGCCCGCATCCCCGGTACCCGCAGCATCCCCCGCGGGTGCTCCTCCGCCGTTGGTCGAGTTATCGCCAGAGGGCGTTCCAGCATTGCCAGTCCCGTTGTCCGGTGGGAGAGGTTGCGGATTGAGCCCGCACGCTACCGCGCCCACGACACTGAGGCTGACAACGACGAGCAACATTTGGCGACGAGAGCTCATGGCGGAACCCGATCCAGGAAGCATTGCGAATGCCTGCGCGAAAATCCAAGATTTACGGGCCGGAACGGCCCTGCCTATGACAGCTTGCTCGTAGATGGCTCACGTTGGCACAATCCAAGGGGTGTTGGTGTTGTCGCCGGCCGTTCGCGTGCAGAACGTCGTCAAACGCATCTGGGATGGGCGTGAGAGGCGGATCGTCGTCGACGACGTGAGCTTCGACATCGAGCGCGGCGAATTCGTCGTTCTGCGCGGGCCGAGTGGCAGCGGCAAGACCACGCTGCTCGCCATCGTTGGAGCGATGCTCTCGCCAACGAGTGGCGAGATCTACCTCGATGGAGAGCCGACGTCCCGCCTTCGCGAAGCGCATCGAGCAGAGATACGGCGTCGCAAGGTCGGCTTCGTCTTCCAAGATCTACAACTCGTCGACGGCTTGTCGGCGCGCGACAACGTGCTTCTGCCGCGCGTCCCCGACGGCATTCGGCGCGCCGACGAGCAGCGCGCCGACGAACTTCTCGATCGCTTCGGCCTCCGCGAGATCGCGGGCACCCGCGCACGATCGCTCTCGGGCGGGGAACGCCAGCGCGTCGCGCTCGCACGCGCACTCATCAACAATCCCGCGTTGCTCGTGCTCGACGAGCCGACGGCTCATCTCGATGACGCGCACGCGGTCTCCATCGCATCCGATCTCGCGACCATCGCGCGCGACGGTCGCGCGGTCCTCGTTGCCACGCACGACGCGCGCGTCGCAAGCAGCGAAGGCGTCCGCCGCATTCTTGATCTTGCAGCCGGCAAGCTCGTGCCGCGGCATGACGCCATGACGACGAGCGAGCCGTGAACCTGCTCGAGCCTTGGGTGCTTCTGCGCGTCGTCGCAGGTCTCGTCACGACACTTTTCTTTGCGCGCGCAGCCATGACCGCGCAGAAGGTTCTGCGAAACTTCGACGTTCGGCGCGCGACAGAGGGACAGCTCGCGCTCGAAAAGCAAATCGAGCTCGCGTCGACGTTCGTGCGCGTAGGCTCGATCATGCAAGTGCTCGCGCTGGCGCTCACCGTCCTCGGGGCCGATCGGTTGAGTCGCGGCGTGCGCGGCGCGATGTGCGCCTACGGCGTCTTCGGAGCGAATGAATGGGGGTTCCGCTCGCTTGCCGTAACCGGCGCCGTGGCGTGCGCGGCCGGCGTGCTCGGACAGATCTACGCGTTCGACGGACGCGTTCGCACGCTCGATCTCGCCCGTCCTCTCGCGGCTCTGACGCTCATCACGTTCCCGCTCACGGTCATCGATCTCGTGCTCGTCGCCAAGTTCTTCGGCGCGCTCGATCTCAGCGTCGTTGCCTCGTGCTGCTCGGTGCGGCTCGATCCGATCGCGTCCGCCGGCGAAGTCTTCACGTCGGGTCCTCGAAGGCTCGCAACGCTGCTCGCCGTGATCGGCGTCGCTCTTTCAATTGGCGTCGCTCTCTTCGCGGCGCGGTCGCCAACGAAGGTGCGCCTCGCCGCGTTCGGTGCAGTCTCACTCCTCTCGTTGCCCGCGGCGCTCGCGGCCTCCGTCCTCGAAGTTGCGCCTCACGTCTTCGAGGTGCCGCATCACGTCTGCCCGTTCTGCCTTCTGCGGAGCGACGCGTACGCGATAGGCTATCCACTTTTCGGCGCGCTCTTTCTTGCGGTGGTGTGGGCCGTCGGTGCGGCAGCGAGCGCGGTGCTCTCGCGGAGCGCGGCCGCCCGCGACGCACTCGCAGCGTTCGCTCGGCCGCGCGTCCTCGGCAGCGCCGTGGCTTGGGCTCTGGCGCTCGCGCTAGGGGTGCTGCCGGTGGCGCGTTACGCAATCATCTCTGGCGGCGCGTCGCTCTTTCGTTAGAAAGGCGGTCTATTCTATTGTGTGCATGATGCATCGACGTACGTTCCTCTCGATCACGGCTCTGTCGTTCCTCCTCGCCTCCGCTTGCAAGAAGGAAGCGCGGTGTAAGACGTGTGGAATGCGCATCGATCCCAAGAGCGCCTGGCTCGCGGAGCTCGTCACGAGCGACGGTGCGGTGGTCTCGTTCGACACACCGCAGTGCGCCCTGCGCGCGTGGCGGAGCAATGCCGTTGCCGCTACCTCACTTCGCGTGCACGAGTATTACGATCGCGCGATGCGAGATGCGGGCACGCTAAGGTTCGTGATCGGCAGCGACGTCAAAGGACCCATGGGGCCCGATCTCGTGCCCGTGGATCCGTCGCGCGTATCGAAGTTCATGCAAGATCACGCGGGCCGTCGCGTCCTCGACCTCGAAGAGATCTCGCTCTCGGAGCTCGGCAATCTCGAGTAACATGCGGGCTCTGCTCGCCACATCATCGACGCGGCTCGATCAGCTAGACCGCAAATCGAAAGCGGTCTCGCTTGAAGCTTCGGGATTCCGCGATAGCGTTAAGACTCGCTCATGTCTCGCATCGCGATCCCCGAGCCTGTTGCCGCGCCTCCACCATTGCCGTCTCGCATTCGTCGCACGCTCGAATTGGTGTACAGCGTCGAAGGCGTCACCGCTGCGCGCGTTTGGCATTGGCCTGGTCGCGTCTCCGTCGGTATTCGTCCGGCCACGCGCTCTGCACCGTCAGAGATTTTGCGCCGTGTCGAGTCCGCGGTCTCGGGCCTGCGAGAACCCGACGAGACATGGGACTTCGGTTTGCTCGATTAGACGCGAGAGCACTCCCGTTCGAAGATGCGCCGCACGATGGCGATGGCGCACGCGTAGGTGCTGTCGACGCCGAAGAAACTAAGGCTCTTCGACAAGAGTGACTGGCGACGCGAGTACGGCGTATCCGACGCGTAGTGAAGAATGCCAACGTCGAACGCCGTGTGCGCAGAGAGATGGACCACTTCGTCGGAAGGAACACGGCGCGGGTTCACGAGCTCGTAGACCGCGCTGAGAAACGGGCCCGTCTCCATCTCGAGCACGGTGTAGCCGCCACGATAGAACGCATCCATGTACTCCTTGTTTTGGAGAAATGCCGATCGCACGCTGACGGCTTTTTGGTTGTCGAAGACGCTTCCGTGGCGCAAGTACGGGGCAACGTCGTGCGCCGTGAAGGCATTGCGAAAGAGGAACGTGTTCTTCGAATGCTCGTCGTACACGTTGCCGCTGAGCATGACGTCACCCACGCGACCGTTGAGCGTGGCCGCCTTGCCCATGATGTAGATTCCACGCACTTCGCCGACGCCCTGACCGAGACGCGAGAGCAGGTGGTAGGCCGCCATGCCGAGCGGGTAGTCGATGTTGACGATGACCGCATCGCTCTCTTTGAGTTGCGCAATGCCAGGGATCTTGAGGCGCGCGTCGAGGACGTCCGGATCGAGCTCCGATAGCCGCGCGATCTGTGCATCGACGTCGATGTGCCCCGGCTCCGTGAGATGAACGAGGCCCTTCTGGGCTTCGAATGCGCGCACCTCTCTCGCCTTCGAAGTGCCGCCGTCCGAGTGGATGTACGCGCGAAGCAAATAATAAAGAAGCGGCGCAAGTTCTGCGGTGTTCTTCGAGGTCGCGGCGCGCACGACGTCGTCGCCAAGATTCTCGGGATCGCGCGCACGCGCCCAATCGACGATTTCGTCTGCGTGCGACTGCGCGTAACCGCCAATGAGGTTCGCGAGCGCGTGGGTGTTCGACGAGACGAAATAGACCGGCGGGCGGCGCGGCTCGTCCTGGGTCATGTAGACCGGTTCGATGCCGCTCCACCACCGCTGCGCGGCGCGCTGGTATTGCGAAAACGACGGCGCGAGGATGCGCATGCGCAGATCGAGCGCGTGGTCGTAGATCGCTCTGGCGCTGGAGGCCGCGTGTGCGGGACCGAACGCGTCCACGAGTTTCTGCGCATCCTCGACCGACACGCCGAGGGTCTCGGCGAGCACGCGCGTATTCTGCAATGCCGCGACGATGTCGGCCTCGCTCTCGATCTCGCGCCGGATACGCGCTCGCATCTTGTTCCACTCGATCTGGTAGGCCGTGACGATCGGCACGAGATCGTCGATATCGCTCGTGCTCGCGATGAACACGGCGAGCGTGTCGCGACCGTCGTAGCGCAGCGGGCGCCGGCGTCCGCGCGTTCTGCTGACATGCCACTCCTGCACGTCGTAGCCCGCAGCTTCGAAGAGCTCGTGCGACTGCCCGAGGACAATGAGCTCGACGTCGATCATTTCACTCGGCAGTCGCGCGGCCGCATACGCAAACGCAGACACGTCGGGCGCGTCGTCGAGCGCACCCGTGTGCAAGCTCGAACCGCTGAAGGCGTGTGCTTCTTCGAAGGCACGGACACGCACCTCGCCGGTCGATCGAAGAAGCGAATAATAGGTCGAGACGTAAAGAGAGATCTCTTGAGACTCCGGCTCCGGCGGGCGGCGATCCATTCTTGCGAAGAATACTCCGCTAACTTATTTCGATGTCGCCGATCGAGATCGCAAGTGCGACCTCGGCGCGCGCAAGATATTCGGACGCGCTGCTTACGTCGGGCATCGCAAGAAGCTTGTCGAGCGCGCTCGTGAGGCGACTGTCGACGCTGCCCTCGGTGATGCGCATGAAGACATCACGGCGCTCGACATGGAAAATCGGACCGAGCGCCACGGCTGCAGCCACGCGTACTTCGGTGGTGAGGCCTGGGTTTTCGACGATGGCGAGCAGTCGTTCGCTCGTGAGCACGCATCGGTATTCGCTTCCGCCCGTTGCCCCCGTCAGCATGGAGAGCGCCACGGACCACGTGTCGATTGCACGATGACCGCGTCCGAGCAACGCGCGCTCGTGCAACGTCAGCCGGACTTCGACACCTGCGACGAGCGTGCTCCACATGCGAGCAAGCAACATCCGAGATGCGTCGCCGCCGAACAAGGAGTGGCGGATGCGAAGCTCGTCACCCGTTGCGAATTCGAGCGTCACGCCATGGCGACCATCGGGCTTGGCACGCGCGACGACGTCATAGCGCACGAGCCGTGGCGGCAAGAGCCACCCGACATTCAGGCCCTCGGGGCCTACTTCGACGCGTCTCGGGATGGCAGCGAGCACGATGAGTGCGAAGCCAATCCACCACGCGGCACCGAACGACGGCGATCGATCCGGATAGGTAAAAAGGTTATTGCCATCGAGAACATGCGCGGCCAAAAGGTTAGCGACGAAAAAAAAGGCAAGCCACGCTGGGATCCGTGAGTTCGCGAGGAGAATGACGTGTTCGTCGCGGAGCGGCTGCTGCATGGTGCCGACCGCTCATGCGTGCAATCTACACGCCTCCCACGGCTCGGCCCAAACATCGCGAGCGACGCAAAGCAAGACCGCTTTCAAGTTGGCGCGAGGTCGAGGCGGGGCCGAGGAGCGGACCGGAACAGCCTGGCTGGCTTTGAGGACCGCACCGCAGGCCCCAACGATGAGATCGCGCCAAATCGAAAGCGGTCTATTCGTCGAGGGCTTCGTCGACGAGTGCCTTGGCTTCGGCGAGACGGCGACGCTCCTCCTCTGTTCGTGTTTTCGGTTGGACCGAAAAGCTCTCCGCCGATGGTGTGTCATCCGCGCCCGCAGACTTGCTCGCAAAGAGGCGCGCGAAGAGACCCTTCTTTTCTTCGAGATCGAAGAGGCCATCGGTCAGCGTTTCCGGGGACTCGATGAGCGCACGCAAAAGGCGCGGCTGTCCGTCGACCCATGCGAGTGCAGCATCGAATGCTTCCTTCTGCGTCACCGGAAGGTGCTTTCGTACGGACGACGGCTTCTTGTGCGTTGCGCAGATGAAGAGTGCCACAGCGAGGGCGATCTCCTCGGTGCTGAGGAAGGTGCCCTGGTGCTGGCGCATGCCGCTACACGCTTTCTTGTAGATGCACGAACCGTTGAGAACGAGAACTCCTAGACCGCACGCGACCGCCGTGAGCTCGGCGAGCGCGCCTTCGATGCGCGGGTCAACGTGCTCACCGGCTTCGTAGAGGACGATGCGACCGAGCGCGCGCGCGATCGCCGTGGTGAGCAGCGTGGGATCGGAGACGCTCCCAACATCGAGGATCACCGCGTAGCCGTCCTCGGTTTCCGCAGCGCCCGCCATGGAGGCCACCTTCTTCGATCCTTCGTTTGGCGAGCAGCAGCCACCGCAACTGCCTGCAGACGCACCTTCGGATTCGACGAAGACGACGTCGATACCAAGATCGGAGGAGAGCGGCACGTACGTCACCATGCGTTGCACGAGCCCGGCGATCCCTTTTGGATCGACCGCGAAGGCGTCGGGGAAATAGTCTGCGGTCGGCTCGACGAGATCTGGATCGGAGAGCACTTCGGCATATGCGGATCGCATGTGCGCGAGGTGAGTCACAAGGGATGTTATCGATTCTCGGCGAAGCTCCATTCGAATCAATTTAGCGTCAGAGGATGGATTGGATGCAAATACTCACATGGGATGACATGTACCGACCCGGAAATGCGGCATTCAGTCCACGCGAAAATCCCATGACACCTCGCCGCTGCGGACTGTAAGCTGTGCCTATTTGGAGGGCTTCAGGAACCATGAGAGCAATCGACACTCCATTCAAAACGCTCGAAAAAGAGCAGTCCGATGATGCGCTGCATGTTTTGCTGGCCCGTCCGCGCAGTCCGGCTGCCAACATGGTACCAGCGGCCGCCCTTGGCGCAGTGCTCACGGCGCGCCTTCACAGTTTTGATCTGTGCGATGCCCCCGTGCTGGGCGGATTCGCCCGGGCGCCGGGCGAGCTGATCGCCGCTCGCACTGCCGTGCCCCTGCGGCGCGAGCAGATCGGCGCCACTGTGCTGGTGCTGCACGAAGAAGGCGACTGGACGCGCCCCATCGTGGTTGGTGTGCTGCAAGACAGGGTGTCCGATCCCTTGCCCGTTGTTCCCGCGCGCTTTGACGTGCAGGCCGATGGCGAGCGGCTGACCTTGTCTGCCGAGCGCGAAATCGTACTGCGCTGCGGCCAAGCCAGTATCACCCTGACCCGCAGCGGCAAGGTCGTTATCCGGGGCAGGTATGTGTTGAGCCGGTCGAGCGGCTACAACAAGATCAAAGGGGCCGCCGTCGGTATTAATTAGGACGCCATAATGTGGATCGTCGACAACCGAACCCCCTTTGCGGCTGAGCGCGGCTGGGTGCGCGACCGTAATGGAGCCGAGATCTGGTTGGTCGCGATCAAGGCCACCTTCGACATCCGGCCGGATGGTTCGACCGAAGTCTCCAAAAAACAACCGCCGGTGTCGCGGGTTCCGGAATACCATGGCGAGCCCGGCAAGAGCAGCATCCGCTACGAAGCCGATCTGGTGCTGTGCAAGCGCACGACCGACATCCTGGTGGTCGGTCACGCGCACGCGCCGCATGGGCGGCCGGTCACCGAACTCGATGTTGGCTTTCAAGTCGGACCGGTAAAAAAAATGCTGAAGGTGTTCGGCGACCGCTTCTGGGGCATGTTCGGGCCTGGTGCGCCGGCGTCTTTCGTCAAGATGCCACTGGTTTACGAGCGCGCCTTTGGCGGGGTCGACACGAAGTCAAACCGGCCTGACCGCGATTGGGATTGGCGCAACCCGGTGGGCCGCGGCTTCGCCGTCAAAAAAGGTCATCTCCAGGATGTGCCGCTGCCCAACATCGAAACGCCGGACCGGCTCCTGCGTGCCTGGGACGATCGGCCGCCACCAGCGGGCTTCGGCGCCATTGCCAGCCATTGGCAGCCCCGCGTGTCCTACGCGGGAACCTATGACGAGCGCTGGATGAAAGAGCGCCAGCCGCTGTTGCCTGATGACTTTGACGAGACTTTCTACCAATGCGCGCCGCGCGATCAGCAGGCGCCGTCGTTTCTTGTCGGCGGCGAGCCGGTTGCATGCATGAACCTCTCACCCGGTGGCACACTGCGCTTTTCCCTGCCCAGGGTCCACCCGGGTTTCGAGACCCGCTTCTACGACGGCAGCCGGGAGTTTCACAAACTGCGCAAGCTGCACACCGTGATCCTGGAGCCAGACCACCCCCGGGTCTCCCTGGTGTGGCATTCGGCCTTGCCATGTCACTTCAAGGGGGAAAAGCTGGAACGCACCATCGTCACGCTGAAGACGGCCCTGAATGCGGACAAAGCAACGGCGGCCGAAGAGCTGGTCGATGATCTGGTCTAACCCCGCAGCACCATGAACCACGCTACCCCCATCCATGTCATTGCCCTGGGCGCCAGCACGGCGGTCGGTCGTGATGCATGGGCCAGCGCCGCGGCCGTGCGGGCCGGGATCAGCGGCTTTGCCGAACATCCTTTTATGATCGACACTGCCGGCGAGCCGATGCGGGTGGCCGTCGCGCCATGGCTGGATGTCGGCATGGGCGGGCTGGACCGCTTCAAGGCCCTGCTGTATCCGGCCATCGACCAGGCGCTGGCGCCGCTCCATGATGCGGGCAGGGCATCATTGCGTACCGGGCTGTCGCTGGGGCTGCCAGCGCCGCGTCCGGGGCTGGCGGAAGACCTTCCGCGGGCGCTGGAGCATGCACTGCGCCAAGACTATGGACATACCTTTGGGGCGCTAGCCATTTTTCCTGCCGGCCATGCGGCAGGTTTGTTGGCGCTGGAGGCGTCTTTTCACGCACTTCAGAAGGGTGGCCTCGACGCCTGCGTGGTCGCTGGTGTTGATTCGTACATCGAGCCTGAAACACTCGAGTGGCTGGAGGATGAGGATCAACTGCATGGTGCCGGCCCCCTAAACAACGCTTGGGGCTTCATTCCCGGCGAAGCGGCCGGCGCGGTGCTGCTGGTGCGCCAGGAACTGGCCAAGCGCCTGAGTACGTCGGCATTGGCCAGCGTGCTGAGTGTTGGCAGCGGCAATGAAAGCAAGCGCATCAAAACCGAGACAGTGTGCATCGGCGAAGGACTGACCGCTGCCTTCCGCGCGGCGCTGGCCGGACTGCCCAACGGGTTGCAAGTGAACGACGTGTATTGCGACATGAATGGCGAGCCTTACCGCGCCAACGAATACGGATTTGCCGTATTGCGCACCAAGGAAGCATTCCTATCCGTGTCCGATTTCGTGGCACCGTCCGACTGCTGGGGCGACGTGGCGGCTGCCGGCGGTCCGCTGCACGTAATGCTGGCCACCATTGCCGGGGCCAAGAACTACGCCAACGGCCCGCTGGCCTTCGTCTGGGCCAGCGCCGAAGGCGGTGAGCGCTGCGCCGCGCTGCTGGCCATGAACAAGCAGGGGAGTTGAACCATGCCGGTCACAATCAAAGTCAACGGCACGTGCAACTCCTTGGTGCACAAGGGCAGCAACGGGGTTTCCATGGCCACCCTTCCGGACGTGTGCAAGACACCGTCGCCTGGTGGGCCGGTGCCCATCCCCTATCCGAACGTGTCGCAGTCGATCACGCTTGCCAAGGGCACCACCACGGTCAAAGCAGACGGCATGATGGCTGCCATCAAGGGCTCGGAATTCTCGCTTTCCAATGGCGACAACCCTGGTGTGGTTGGCGGCGTCAAGTCAAACACGTTCATGAAGGAGTCGACGTGGATCCTGTACTCCTTCGATGTGAAGATGGACGGCAAGAATGCTTGCAGGCTGGGGGACAAGAAGTTTCAGAATCACGAGAATACGGTGGATGCGCAGGGGGAGATGCAGATGATCGTTCACAATCAAGGAATTCTAACAAGAAAAGCGCAGGAGTGCGATAAATCCGTCAACGAGGAATGGGATAAAAATCATCCGAACGGCCCAAAACATGACAACTGTCTTGGAGATTCGGGTGAGAAGATGAGTGATGGCAGTCCAAAAAAAGTTAGAGTGAAACTAGGAGAAGAAAAGGAAAAGTGTGTGAATGAAAAAGTCCCCAATTCCCCTCGGATGACAAAGCAGCAAGCCTTCAATCCCAAAGGTGAACCCATTCCATACAGATCGAAGGGAAGCGGTGTTCCTGATTTTGTCATGCATCAACCGGGCGACCTGACATCAGTCTTCGGGGTCATTGATCTCAAATTCCCATGTCCTTCCGGCATTGGCAAGGAAGGGCAATGGAGTCCTGGTCAACTCAAGAAATATCGGGACATGTTTCCAAAACTGGACGACAATAGATTCGTACTAGTTTTTCCATAAGGAGATCGCTGTGTACTGGCCCGACATCAATGTCATCAAAGAGCAAAGATCCGTGGTTGTCGATGGGCTCACTGCCGTCTTTTTCCTTAATGCATCTCACAATGAGCTATTTCTGCCAGTAAAAAAATGCTTGAAGCAATACATAGATTTCGTTGGATGGGAATCAGTGCCTTTCTACATCACAGATGACGGATATGCGGATCCAACAACTCCGGAAGTAATCGACAAAATACTGCACGAACGATTTCATGAAGAAGAATCTGGCATTACGCTTCTTGGCAGCGACATGAGCGTCTCTCCGTTTGAATTTCATTATTTCGGGTCGCCCTTGCCTGTAGAACGGTGGCCCAGCTATAGGAACCTACTTTATTGCTGGCTGCCCAAGGATCTGGCTTTATTGTCGGGACTTGAACGAATTGTTGCATTCGTTAAATCTATAGCGACGCAACTCCCTTTCTCTTTTGCTTACTGTAATCCCGCCTTGCTGTATCATCATAATGACATTGGAGAGGCGACATCTAGGGCCAAAAGGTATCCTGGTGTCGATGTCTTGTCGACTGGGTCAGTGTCCATGGAGTTGGGCGATCGTGCGGCAGGAGTGTACTGGCTATCTTTGCTAGGAACCGAGCTTGCGCGTCATCTTGGAGGATTTGTTCAATTGAGAACCGAATTGCCAACGCCGATAATCGTAGAGCAATTCCAGGATGATAAAATCATCATCCAACTAGGACCCGAGCCAGAGGTCGGGGATGTGAATCGACAAACCGACTTCCCGCTGCACCGGCAATTGGCACGTATTCTCGAGCCTGTCCTTCATATGCCCATTCGGAATTACTTTGCCGACCGCGATGGCGAATCAGATCCTCAGGCGATGCACGAATGGCATCGCCGTTTTCTTTGAACGCTGCGTGTGTCGACAAAACCGGGAATCTGCAAGATTGATTGAGTTGCATCATGACGTTTGCCCCCACCCCATGTCTCCCAGCCATCGTGCACCAGCACGTGGAAGAGGCCGCCCACTTAAGCCATGTGCGCGGCGTGCTGGTGACGGCACCGCATGTGGAGATGTACGCGCTGCGCCGGCACGACGAACGGCTGGCGGCCCACCTGGATGGCATTGCGGTCGCGGGCGACCATGGATGGGCGGCGTGTGAGGAAATCCTGGAAGCGGGAGACGACGGCGCCGTGTTCACGGTCAGTGTGCGGGCCATCGAGGACAGCCACGCGGCACACATCGACCGGATGCTGCCGCTCGCGCAGACCCTGCCTGCCGCACGGCACGAATTGGCGAGCGCGCTGAATTGGGTATCGGGGCAAAGGCTGCGAGGCCTGACCGCTCGACTGTTTGCCTCGCCCGATGCCGTGTCGCGGGCGCTGGCCATTGTCGCGTGCGCCGCCCATCGGGTCGATCCGGGCAAGGGGTTGACCCTGGCCCTGTCCGACGCCGACGCAACGCTGCGGGCTTGCGGCCTGCGCGCGGCGGGTGAGTGTGGCCGCCAGGATTTGCGCGATGCCTGCGCCGATGCAGCACGGCGCGACGGCGACACATTGGCCCGCTTTTCGGCAGCGCGCTCCGCCGTGCTACTGGGCGAGCGGCAGGTTGCGTGCAGTGTGTTGCGCGAATTGGCCTCTGAAGCAGGGCCGCATCGCAGTGAGGCGCTTCACCTGCTGCTGAAGGTATTACCGCCGAATGATGCCGGGTGGCTGCTCAAGCGGCTCTCGGATGAAGACGGTGCGCGGCGCGAGTTGTTGCGTGCCGTGGGGGTGGCCGGCGATCCGCATTACATGCCGTGGCTCATCGATCGGATGCGCGAGCCCGATGCGGCGCGCTTGGCGGGTGAAGCCTTTGCCATGCTGACAGGCTGCGATCTGAGTTCGGCCGCATTCATAAAAATACCGCCCGAGGATGATGATGGAACGGAGGACGAAGAAGATGCCCTGCCGGAAGATGCTTCCGAAGACGATGACATCGTGTTGCTGGATGAGGACGACGATCTGCCCGAGCCCGATCCGGACAAGATATCTGGCTGGTGGCAGGCCAATGGGCAACGCTTTGCACCCGGAACGCGGTATTTCATGGGCGAACCACCGTCGCCATCGCATTGCCTTTCGGTGTTGAAGTCAGGTTTTCAGCGACAGCGAATCGCAGCCGCGATATGGCTCTGTTTGCTGAACCCCGGAACACCCCTCTTCAACACCGCCGCGCCCGCGTGGCGCCAGCAGCAATGGCTCAATGCCATGACTGCCTGAATCGAATGGCTGCCCGCGGCCGCGTCATATGCGGACCGTCACCATGCTTGGCCAGTACATCAGTGGTCCATTCGACGTCGATGACGATGGGCCCGGCGGCTGGATCATCCTGGTGGGCCTGGCATCGACTTGCCTTCCGCACCCGAGGTCGATCCCGATATCGCGGGGTGGCGGCGCGAACGTTTCGCCTGGCCAGAGGGGAACGAACCCCTTCGCATCGTGCCCAACTGGGTCTGCGAGGTGCTCTCCCCATCGAACGCAGTCTATGATCGCCGCATCAAGTTTCCTTTTTACGCGCGCGTCGGTGTGTCTTGGTTGTGGGTGGTCGAACCTCGCGATCAGACCGTCGAGATCCGCAAACGCGAGGCCAATCACTGGAGCGTTCTGGCCACGTTCGCAGGCAACGAGACGATGCGCGCAGAGCCGTTCGACGCGATTGAGATCCCGCTCGGCCGCTTGTGGGCGTGTTGACTAACGTCAGCTTGGCACGGCGATCTTCCGAAATCGTTCACGCAGCGAATCACGGAAGGTTGCGAGATCATCTCGCGTGACTTCGATGAGCATCATCGGAAGCGGCTCGAGAGGAAACTGTCCGAGGAGCCACGCGAGGATTCCGGGATCGATGCCGCCGTCCTTTTGAAGGGCCAGAGGAAGATCGTTCTCTGGGTGATATCCGGCGCGATCGAGGAACAAGAGGTCCACAAGATCGCGAGGCTCGGAGCGCGAGAGGATGCACGTAAGCTTCGAAGCACGGAGATCTGCGAGCGACTCGATCGCGATTCCCTCGAGCGACACGCCTTCTCCGATTGGTGGCGTCGCTTCGAACACGGCGTCAAGCTCCAATGTGCCGGACCGCGTGGCAACACTCGCGCGGATGAACGTTCCGGCGTCGCGGACGAGCGTAATTTGTGTTCCGGTTCGGTCCGCAATGTTCGGGAGATCTCGCACGAGAGATCGGACGTCCGCGGAGTGCCGGCAAACGAGATCGACGTCGTGAGTCGCACGATGCCCGAGGTAGGCACCACTAAGCGCGGCTCCACCACCAAGCCGACAACGAACACGATCTTGGCAAGCGCGAATCACGTCTGCCACCTCACTCGGTACGACGCGAGGGTCGAAGCTGCTACGCATGCTTGGCCTCGGGTGGTGGCCATGACGGCTCTGGAAGGCCGAGCAGATAACTCCACATCGCGCGGGCACGACCAAGGTAACGAACGAGCCGTGGCCAGAGGGCGCGAATCTCGGCTTGCGTGACGAAGAGCCAAACGTCACGCGTGTTCGCTTCACGCAAGAGAGCGCCCATCCAGTACGCCCGCTCTTCGAGATCTTGGGACGCGAGGTGGGCGCGAAGATCTGCAACAGTCGCATCCGTCCAAAAAAGGAAATACGGTCGCGTGTCATCTTGCAGAAGTGCAAGTGAGGTCGGGCCTAGACGAGTCATGAACGACATTCATCGTATCATGCGATCGACGCTTCCCCGATGGGTCGAGCCCTGCGCACTCGCTCCGCAGTGGGACTCCACCTGAGGTTGCGGTATGCGCATTGCACCTCGACCGTGCGGAGGGACCCCATGAAAGGCCGTATTGCATTCGCCCCGGTGCTCGTTGCCGCATTGATCTTTGCCTGTTCTTCGAATTCGACGAATCAGGAGGGTACGGGTGGCAGCAACGGAAATGCCTCCATGACATTTGCCCTCTCGGGCGGCGACTTCACGGGCAATTCCGTCCGCATCTGCGGCTCCCGTCCAGCACCCGATCCAAAGTACCGGTGCAATTCGTCACTCACTCCTGACATTGACGCGGGCACGGACGCAGGCGATGCATGCCCCTGTTTCAACTTCAATGCGGATGGCAGCCTCGTGGACAGCAGCGGAGCCCCGGCCGTGATCTCGGGTCTCTGCCCCTCCATGGACTTCCCCGCCGCGAATTGGGCTTTCTCGTATGCGGTATTCTCCGCGACTGATTGCGGGGGAACGCAGCTCAATGATGGGACACACAACTTCACCTGCTACGACTCCACCGACATTGCATCGCAGGCCTTCCCGAATCAGTCTGCCGAGGATGTACTGAATCCGGGTCTGAATACCAACCATATCCTCTGCAACACCGAGAATGCTTTCAAGTCCTGGAGCTTCGGGAGCTGCGCGACTGCCACCACACCCGTCGACACGGTAGCAGGCGCCATCCGTTTCGATTGCGGATGCACCCCTGCTGCAGGCACATGTGACTGCGGCAATGGTGGTGTCACCGAGGCAGATCTGGAGGATGGCTGCTCGTTCGATCCCGCGACGTGCAACATCGTATGTGCCACCTCACCCGTGGTGCCGCAGGGTGCCTGCTTGGCGGCAAGCGCACCGTCAGTACTCGTTAGTGGCACGAACGTCATTGCGTATGTTCCTCACAACAGCTGGAGCGGGATCATTTCGCCGAACGAAGGTCCGGATGTTTCGGTTGTCAACCTCGAGGGCACGAGCGTCACGCCAACCCGCATTCCAACCAACGGGCTGGTCGTTTCTTGTGCCTCGAACTCGGTCACCGGGCAAACCGTGTGCGTCGACAAAACTAGCACCGAAG
>Ga0123357_10002321_pt1 | contig 21118 bp, 15 predicted proteins | sample TergutEmb28metaG_FD_89873 | JGI IMG/M metagenome (GOLD analysis project Ga0123357, IMG submission 89873) | Embiratermes neotenicus P4 segment gut microbial communities from Petit-Saut dam, French Guiana - Emb289 P4 | ecosystem: Host-associated > Arthropoda: Insects > Digestive system > Gut ... | reverse complement strand
TGTTTAATTCATTATCCAAACAAATAGGAATGAATTTCTGTGTCAATCAGAAGTTGGGTCATTCTAACAAAAAGACAGAAATAATTAAAAAAACCGTTTTTACTCACTCCATTTTAATATATTAACATTTGTATTTTTTCTTTATATAATTTTTTACTATTTTTGCAGTTCCAAAAGTGTAAAGTGATTTGCTCCAAAAGTGTAAAGTAAATTACTCTAAAAGTGTAAAGTGATTTGCTCCAAAAGTGTAAAATAAAAGGTTTATGTCATACTATAAAAGAATATCTGACAATGAATTAGAACGAAAGATAAACTCTTCGGGAGCTGTGCTTATTCGAGGGGCAAAAGCATGCGGAAAAACCGAGTCGGCAAAGCAATTTTCAGGCAGTATTTTGAATATGGATCAAGATGAACAAGCGCCTGTTTTGATGGAAACAACGCCGCAACGTTTACTGCTTGGCAAAACGCCCCGACTGATTGACGAATGGCAGGAACAGCCCAAAATATAAAAAATCATTGCTTGCCGACCTCAATTTTACAGGATTTTTATTTGAATCGCTTGTCACACACGAACTTAGAGTTTATGCACAGGCAAATGATGCGAAAGTATATCATTACCGAGATTCGAGTAATTTGGAGGTGGATGCAATCGTGCAAAAATACAATGGCGATTGGTGCGCTTTTGAAATAAAACTTGGTACGGGACAAATTGAAGATGCGGCGGCAAACCTCAAAAAATTTGTTTCGATTTTGGACGGTAAAAGAGTACAAGCTCCCAAATCGTTGAATATCATTACGGGAACAGGAATCAGTTATACCCGCAACGATGGCGTAAATGTGATTGCGCTTGCTTCGTTGGGGGCATAGATTATGGTAAATAAAATAATTAGTATGAGAAATATATTTAAGTTCAAGGCAATAATAATCGCACTTGCTGTTTTAGTGGTTATCTTTATGGGGATAGTCATAGTTTGCGATACTGTTATCAATAAATCAACAAATGAATCGGTTTATACAGATGTTAATCTAATTCCATATAACAAAGTAGGATTGATTTTAGGTACTTCAAAATATCTGAGATATGGTCAGAAAAATATGTTCTTTTTCAATCGCATTGATGCTGCCGTAGAATTGTATAAAGCAGGAAAAGTTAATTTTTTCGTTGTTAGTGGCGATAATAGCAAAAAAACTTACAATGAGCCGTTGGATATGAAAAACGAACTTATCAATCGAGGGGTTGCTGAAAATAAAATTTTCCTTGATTATGCAGGTTTTCGTACTTATGACTCGGTGTTTAGAATGGATAAAATTTTTGGACAAAAATCATTTACAATTATTTCACAAGAGTTTCATAACAAACGTGCAATTTATATTGCGAAACATTTAGGGTTAAATCCGGCAGGTTATAATGCCAAAGATGTTTCAACATCCAACAATTTTGGAAACAGGATGCGTGAAAAAATTGCTCGAGTAAAAGTTTTCATTGATTTTCTGATAAATAAACAACCTAAATTTTTAGGTGAACCAATTGAAATAATATAGACATGGAAAATAATGGCTACTTTTACAATTCCAAAAGTGCAAAATAAATTACTCAAAAATGAAAATCAAAGTATGCGGATTGAAATCCCCCGAAAATATGCAGGCTTTGGCGAAGTTGCCTGTTGATATGATGGGAATGATTTTCTACGAAAAATCGCCCCGTTGCGTCAATGAACAGGATGCGGACAAGATTAATGCGCTTGCTTTGACTATACCAAAAGTTGGCGTGTTTGTCAATGCTACATTGGACGTTATTTTGGATAAAGTAGAACGATTCGGGTTGCAACTTGTTCAATTGCATGGACAGGAATCGCCTGAATTTTGCCAAATTTTAAGCGAAACAGGCATCAGGATAATCAAAGCTTTCCAAATAAAGACGACTGACGATTTAAGAATCTGCCGGTTTTACGAAGATTATTGCAATTATTTTTTATTCGATACGCCGACGCCACAATACGGCGGTTCGGGAAATAAATTTGATTGGGAACTGCTTTCAGCATATACCGGAACGACTCCTTTTTTCCTGAGCGGCGGTATTGAGCCGGAGGATGCAGCAATTATCAATCAATTGAATTTTCCTCAATTAGTCGCGGTTGATTTGAATAGCCGGTTTGAAACAGCGCCCGGCATAAAAGATATAAATAAAATTCGCAGGTTTATTTCAAGTGTTTCACCACAAAGTACGCAAAGGAATTTCGCAAAGGACACAAAGATATGAACTTTCTTTGCGACCTTTGCGGTAAAAAACAAGATAATTTAAGTTATTATGAACTCAATAAATGCTTTATTTCAAAACAAAAAACGGGAAATACTTTCCGTTTACTTTACAGCCGGCTTTCCGACAATCAATGATACCGAAGAAATTATCTTTGCATTGCAAAATGCCGGTATAGACCTTGTTGAAGTGGGAATCCCGTTTTCCGACCCGCTTGCCGACGGACCGGTCATTCAGGAAAGCAGTACAGTTGCCCTCCGGAACGGAATGAATTTGCATCTGCTGTTTTCTCAATTGGAACGAATCAAAGACCGTGTGCGTATTCCATTGATTTTAATGGGTTATCTGAATCCTGTCATGCAATATGGATTTGAAAACTTCTGTAAGGATTGTAAAAAAACAGGTATTTCCGGAATGATTATCCCTGACTTGCCTTTCAACGATTATTTGAATGAATACAAACCGATTGCCGACCGCTACGATTTGAAAGTCATTCTGTTGATTACTCCCGAAACTTCCGATGAGCGCATCCGCTTGATTGACGAGCATACCGACGGATTTATCTACATGGTTTCTTCGGCATCTACAACCGGTGTCCAGAACCGGTTTGACGAGAAAAAGCTGGAATATTTCCGACGAATCGGCAGTATGAATTTACGCAATCCGTTACTAATAGGTTTCGGGATATCGAACCGTGATACGCTTGCCGCCGCTTTTGAACATGCGGCAGGAGCAATCATCGGCAGCAAATTTATCCGTTTATTGGCGGAAGAAAAAAATCCGGAAGCGGCAGTTGGGAAGTTGTTGGAATCGCTTGTATGTTAGCCGATTTTTCTATTTTTTCAAAATAAGAAGAAATTGTAAAAAAACAAAAAGTAGAAAATTATTTCTGAAACAGAGGCTGATTATCATTTTTTAATTTATCTTTGCATACGAAAATGGAACAAATCAATAAATACGAAGAATGGTATTTTCAATCCGATTATGATTTGGAAACGGCAGAATATATGTTACAATCGGAACGAAATACTTATTGCGTTTTTATGTGTCATTTATCATTGGAAAAGGCATTGAAAGGCTTGTACTACAAACGGACAAATGAAATTCCGCCAAAATTGCATAATCTGCTCTATTTTATAAACAGATTAAACCTTGTTCCGGCAGAGGATGATTTGCTGTTTATAGGTACAGTTAACAGTCTGTCCATAACAACGCGCTATCCGGAAGATTTAAGAAATACGATAGCAGCTTTTTCAACAACACAAGTATCAGAAATTTTACAACAAACAAAATCGGTACAACTGTGGATAAAACAACAATAAATAAAGTGGTTTCATATTTTCACGAAGCTCTTGCAGCCAATGGATTGAAAGACAATCGTATTGCATTATTTGGTTCTGCGTTAAGCGGCAATATGCATTTGGATAGCGATATAGATATGATAGTTGTATCAAAAAGTTTTGAAAACAAAAATATTTTTGAACGAATAAACATGACATTAAAGGCACAATTAGATGTGCAACACAAATACGTTATGCCAATGGATATTCTCTTGAAAACGCCGGAAGAATATGAATATTCAAAATTAGTGCATTTCAACTCTGAATTTGTTTCATAAAATGAACTGTCATCTACTACTGTCCTCCACCCGACCCGTTTCCACCACTGCCTTCGCCTTTGGAAGAATCGTCGCCGTTGCTGTCTCGTTTTACTTTTTTAATCTGTTGCTTCATTTCTCCGAACTTGTATGAAATGCCGATTCTGAAATTTCTGGCAAGATAGGAGGAATTGGAAGTCGAACAGAACTGACTCGTCTGGTTTGTAGAGCTGTACGATATAGTCCTTTCAAACACGTTCATGGCAGAAAACGTAATCGTTAGTTTCTTTTGCAGAAAACTCTTGTTTACGGATAGAGCCGAATAGTGATATCCGGAAGAGTTTCCCTGCAAATTCAACATGGGGGCAGAAGCTCCACCGTTCAACGACAGCGACAAATCACGGGGAAAGTTGTACTGCACGCCGCCAAAAATCCGTTCTGTGAATCCCGAATTTTTCAACCCCGATTCGTCATTGGCTCTGATGTCCATGTAACTGGCTGAAGCATTAGTGAAAACCCGCAGTTTCAGAATTGGATTCCAACTTCCATAAAAATATAACCCGACATTTTTTTGCTGTCCTATATTTTTATACGTAGTTTCACTGACATCATTATTTAAAGTAGTAATCCGCTGAATGGAATTGTTGACAAAATTATAAAACAAATTGGCATTCAAATTAAACTTTGTCTTGAAAACGCCGTAGTTTAAATTGAAATTATGCGATTTTACAACATTCAAATTGGGATTTCCATAAGAAATATTTTTAGGATCGGAATTATCTATATATGGATTCAAATTCCAGATACCCGGTCGCTGAATTCGCATATTGTATCCAAGACGAAAATTGTGTACCTGTTTATATTGAAAAGAAAATGTAACCGAAGGAACTAAGCTGAAATATCCGTTATCGAAATTTTTAGTTTCGTCTAAAGGAAAATCAACGGTAAATCGGGTATTTTCCATTCGCAGCCCTGCTTTTAATCCCACGTTTCTGTATTTCAGACGATACCCTCCATAACCGGAAAAAATGTCTTGGCGGTGGTGGAATTTATCGTTGTAGGAATTGACCGGAATCCAGTCATTCGTGACGGAATTGAAAATATTACTGTAACTGGCGCTTTCACTGATCCTGATAATATATTTGACTCCTGCCTCAATAGTATGAATTTTTGCTAATGGAGTGGTATAATCTATTTGAAACGTATGCTCTTTCGTATCTGCATTGGTACCTGAATTTTGAGAAGGATTATGATAGTTAAGTATGGAATCAATTTGCGTATTGTATGACTGATCGTTCGGATCCAAACTTAAACGATAGGACGCAGTCAGCAATTCGTCTTTTTTGCTGAAAGTTCGCTGGTAGTTTACATTCATTTCCGAGCTGCCATGTGTTGATTTATTATTTGAATTTATCCCGTAAGCATAAACAGGATTTTTATTTACATCAAACATCTGCGACACGCTGTTCGATTCGGAATTATTATTTCCACCCCAAATGTCATACGACACGCTAATCAAATTAAGAGTATCTATTTCATAACTAAGCTCTCCTTCGCCGAAATGCCGGCGTCCGCGATTAGAATTAGAGCCGTCTGCCTGTAAATATTTATTAACATCATCTAAAAAACTTTCACGTAAAGAGCTGTTATCCGTAGATGGCGTCCGATTATAATAATAGTTGTAATTTCCGGTCAATCCGAACTTTCCATACTTTGCCGTCAAATATCCTCCCACATTATATCCACGCAAATTAGCTCCGGCATTCAACGTGCCGGTATATCCTCCCATCGGTTGTTTATTCGTAATAATGTTAATTATGCCGCTCACTCCTTCGGCATCATACTTAGCGCCCGGATCGGTAATTATTTCGATTTTTTTGACCATGTTTGCCGGCATACTCTTAAGCACATCGCCGGGGTTATTGGTAATCATGTTGGAAGGTTTTCCGTCCAAATAGATTTTATAACTGGACGACCCGCGCAATTGGATGTTATCGTCGGCATCAACGGTCACCATCGGAACTTTCTTTATCATTTCCAATACATTATTAGTTTTGGAATCCGGATCGTCTTCCATGCTGTAGGTTATTTTGTCCTGATCAACCTGCACCAATGGCTTAACAGCAGAAACGACCACTTCGCCCAATACCTGATCATCATGAACCAGCAGTTTACCCAGATCGACTGTTTTTTCATTTCCGGCAATTTGAAAAGTAACATTCAAACTCGATTTGCCTATATATTGAGATGTTAAGAGAAAATCGCCTTTACCTGGCAAGGCGATTTGAAATTTTCCATCTGTATCTGTAGAAAACATTTTTACGGGTTTTTGAGGATCGTTCTTTTTCGCAATACTTAAAGTAGCAAAAGCGATTACTTCGCTTGTCAAAGAATCCAATACCTGTCCTTTGACTAAAGTTGAAGAAACGACCGGAGAAGACTGTTGTGCAAAAATTTGCGAAGCGCTGATTATCCCTGCTAACAGGAATACCACGAGAAAGCTGCACTTTTTCATTTCAAATAATAACAATAAATTTATAACATAACGTTGGGAAAAAATCTGCCAAAGGTAGTAATAAATTCGATTATAATGTTTTTTTCATCAAAAAAATATTTCACCTTTTCTTTAAAATTATTACTAATGTTTCGCACTTCATAAAATTAAGGCAATGCAATTTTTAAAATTCAAATCATTACAAATTATTTATTTTTCATGCCTACGCGACTTTTCAGGAAATAATTCGATAATCAATGATTGTAGAGGCTGTCTCGACTTTCGAGGCAGCCTCTACAAACAATAATCTTTGGATTATTTTACTTTACTTTAGAAGTCACATTTTTGTTGGACTTGATATGATTTAATCCCTTTTTATATGGAATCAAAGTATCTCCCGACAAGCCTGTAATCGCTGCAACTACACAAGGATCGCCGGAGGTGGTAGATAAGTCGTAGATAATATCCAAATCCGCTATCTCTCCTGTTTTATCTCCTGCATCGTCCAATAGATATTGCAGATGATCCATATCGGGCGCTTTCAATTTGAACGTTATTACCGTCTTACCTGTCGGCAGGGTAAATCCGTCAGTACCGCCGGAATTACCGGTAATATTCAACGTTGTTGAATCGGGGGGATTGGGTGAAAGAGTCGGGGGATAAGCTCCAGCTGATCCATCCTGCGTTGCCGAAAAACTTCCGTCATAAGAAAATTCATCATTGAAATTAATGCTCAGATACATATCCATAAGCGGATCCGGATTCGGATTGTTAAGCGTATAAGTAACTGTAATTGTGCCATTTTCTCTGTATGCCGTAACACTGCTGCTTCCCATCAATCCTACTTTTTCCAGACCATGTTCATTGGTTGCCGTAAAAACAGTATTCGGATCAAGCGTGTATTTATCCGAACTTTCAAGTACCTGCGGTACCGGTTCATCATCTTCAATTCGGTCGTATGCAATAGTCGCATGGTTATTATACTTTCCATCCGTCGCGCCTGCATCAAATACAGCCGATGCCGTCAAAGCCAAAGTAGTTGTTCCGGGAACTATTAAAGTGTCAATTTGCAATGTTTCGCCATAACCTGAAGTTGCAGGAATTATCTTATATTCAACCGCTTGATTAAGATTACTGCTGATGCTATCCAATACGAACGAGCTTATATCCCATTTCATTTTAGCAGGCAAGGTATCGCTAAAATTCACGGTCATATCTTCACAGTTTGTATTCTGAATATGGAATGAATATTCCACAGGATCGCAAGTGGTAACAGTGTCTTCTTTCACATCCTTAACGAACGACAGCCCATCTTCATTCACCGGAGGCGGAGGCGGAATTGTTTTGAACGTAATCGGCGAGATATAGATCCGTTGCATGGCAGATGTCGGTACTCTGCCCGTTATCCGGTATTTAATTGTTACTGTTGATACGCTGCCTAAGAATTTTACTTTTACCATTCCGTCTTTATTCGTTCCCGACATGCTGCCTCTTTTAACTACCGTAGCTTTATTGCCGGTTATCAGGTATGAGGTTCTTGGGCTTCGCTGGGCTGCATAGCTAAGCATGGGCATGATAGAGTCGGTATTGCCTTCGGAACATCCTCCGGTAACTTCGACTTCTTCAAAAGCGTAGTTGCTGTAACTGTCAAGCCCTGAAATTGTAAATTCGGGAATGACCGGATGATTAAACGCGATTGTAACAACCACATCCTGGTTCACAGCGCCGCGGCTGCGTCGAACTTCCAAACTTCCTCTTACAGGGATGCTTCCCGTGCGTGGAAATCCGATAACCGATCTTACTCCGGTTGGAAAAGTTACATTCGTTCCCGTTACCTGAATGTTGTTGCCGAGATCAGCGGGGGGATCAAAGGGCGTTGCAGGAATCGAGAGTCCGGTTGTGGATGAAGAGCTACGATTGACCCTCGACGTCCATTGCGTCCACGCAAATGTTTTTGTTCCCGAAAATACGGCAACAGAATCAGGAACGCAACCCGACTTGTTTGGCTTGGTACCGAAAGTAATATAAGTATTTTCGTTAGAAAATGTATAGGTACATTGACATACTCCATTGATATACGTCATGGGAATCACTTGCCTGTATTTTCCGTTTTGAATGTCTTCCGGCGAATCGGCAACAATCAGCGATAAGTCATACGATCCGGAAAGTCTTGCATAGTAATCAGAAGTGTTGTCGTCATTACCAATAGGAGAATCCGAATTGCTTTGTGCGCCAACAAGCATTTTAATCGGGCGATCGTCTTCGGTTTTCTTATGAACAAGCCATATTCGCTTGAATCTGGAGTCAAAATCGCCGCAATCATTCGTATCAGGAATAGAGTCAAAATCGGAAGCGCCATTGTCTCCGAAAGCGACGGCTTCCAGATTTTTCAAATCGCCTATCTTCCCATCGCCGGTAGCATCCAGCACAGTACCCGCCGCGCCAAGATGCAGCAACGAACCCACATCGGTTGAAATGGCATGTTTGTTATCCAATGAGGCTATATCGTCGCGAATCACGGCTGCAACACGGTTATAAAATGTAATAAATACACTGTCGCCTGTTTGTCCGGGCCATATATCTTCAGAATCGGAAAATTTGTAATCAAACCTGTCGTAAGTGGATGTGTTAGGAGAAGGACGCAACGTAACGCCGTATTTGAGCGCAAGGTAGGATTCGATTCTGTCGCGGTCTTCAATGCCGGAAGCGCCTTCGTCTATCAGCCCTCTATATATAATCACTTCACTTAAAGATCCCTGTACGGTTCTGGTAGAGTTATATCCTTTACCAATCGTAGATCCCAAAGTCAAACCTGCTCCTGAAGCAGTGTAATTGCCGCCGATATTTTCTATACCGTTAAAACGGAATCTCGCCCCCTTATTCGTCCTGTCGTCAATGTAATAACTGGCAATAGTAGTACTTCCGACAGTAAATAAATCTCTGTTTCCGGTCGAAGCGGCGCTTCCCCTGTAACGTCCCTGTCCAAAACCGTTGTGTGTTCCTGTTCCTTTCTCAATACCATACATAACGCCGACCGTACCGCTTGCAATGCTCGCCGGATTTGGCGTAAAATTCATTTGGTATATTCTGGCGCCGGTATTAAAGTTATTGTTCATTATAAAGAAAGCCGTATGAGTCGTCGGAGTAGCAGGATTAGCGCCCGGAATAATACCTTTAGTATTAGTAAGATAAGTAGTGGTTGTGCCATTACCCCAGAAACGAACTGCAGGGTGATAATTCATTTCTCGAACAGAACTCTCAAATGTGGGTCTGCGTCGGTTGGCTTGAGTACCGCCATCAGTGTAAGTCCATGTCCACCCGCGCTGCGTATCTTTCCAAGACTCAACAGTCGGTATCGCAGAAGCGTCTTTATAAAACGCAGTGGAAAGACCGGCAAGACCGGGATCGGTATATGGACGGTGATAGGTAACTAACGAAGTGGAATCATCCGCTTGCAACCATAATAATAAGCCGAGACCTACTCCGCCGGGACCCTCTCTGGAGCCGATAAATTTAAAATATTTGTAATTATTGTCAAATACTACTTCCGCAACGCCATTCGTCAGGTCGTAAACTTGCATAACGGATTTGCTATTAAATGCATCGTTTTGAGAAACAATCACATTCGTAAAAAAGCTGGAAGAAGTCATCAACTTCACTTTCAATGGTAGTGTCGGCGGGTTTGTAAACTGTACTTTGTATCTCGGACTTTGAACATTCGAAAGGTCGGTGCTGAGCGTGCCGCCATTTGCGAAAGGATTTCCATCGTTGATAATACTGGCGTTTGCAAGCGTCATCGCAGGTCCTGCTTCATTGTTATTACGACCGATCATCACGAATTGCTGGTCGTTGAGCGTAGCCGTATTGTCGCTGTTAAGCGTCGTAACTTCGTCGCCCAGAAAAACTGTCACGGTAGAATCATTGGCGCTGCGCGATTGTCTTTGGTACAGTCCGGAATCATCATCGCGTCCGATGCCAAAGATGTTGCTGCCATAATCCGAATTGCTGCCGTTACTCCATACGGTATTTCCATTGGAACTGACATAATCGGTAGCAGGCAATGTTATACCGTATTTAATGGCTAAATAGGAATGAATTTTTGCAACCATATCACTCGGCATCAAGTTGGTCGAGGAGCTGTTCCTTATAAAAATCATTTCCTGTATGGCGCCGTTAAACCCGTTGGTATTTCCCGTTGCGGTATTGCTTGCATTTCCAATCAATAGCGGTACAGGAGTAGTGAATTGTGCAGAGCCGTTTGTATTATTAGTTACACCCAATGGAATGGAAACTTTCGTCCCGTTCAGGTATATGTCAAACGGACTGCTGTTTGTATTCACAATATTCAGCGATGCGATGCCGTATCGTGGAAAATTCGCAGTTGTAAAACCGCCTGTAGTAGCTGTCGGGCGCTGAGTTGTAGTCCAATACGAAGATAATATATTGTTAGGAGCAGAATTGTTCCACCGCAAACTCGTACTTCCGGCGGCGTTGTTGAAAGTGAACAGTACCATATCGGTAGTACCTGCGTCAACAGCATCGGACACAATAAAAATTTGATAAGCATCCCCCCTTAAGAGGCTGTAATTTGATGAAGAGAACAATTTACTGCTTGTAGTGTTGCCGAAATAGATTTCTTTATTAAAATTAAATCTTGAATTTCGTATGATGGGCGCGTTGGTCGAAGCCTGTTGTACCAATGAGTAACTTGCAGGGATAAGATTTTTCCACGACGAATTGGTCGAATTATTTCCATCCACCCACAAATCCAATGAGTAGTTTCCGGTAAGATTGACTCCTCCCGGCGAAGCTTCATAACCGGCAATAGCAATGTATCTGTATGTATTGTCAATAAATACGCCGGTAGCTGTTCCTCCTTTAATGGAATAAACATACGTGCTTCCCTGTGGAAATGTCGGGCTATCGGAAACAATCACCTCTTGGGCAAAAGTATAATTTACTTTTATGTTCACCGATTGGCTACCTCCGGGCGAACCGTTGCTCGTAACTTGCGCCTTATAAATAGCGGCGCTGCGGTAATTGATTTTATTGGGAATAGCGCCGCTTCCAAAGATTTCTCCTGCCGCATAGTTATAGTTAACATTTCCGGATAAGCCGTTGGAACCGAGTATCAGGTATGTTTTATCGTCAAGTTCGCTACTGCTGTGGTCGTTCAATTCGTTGAGCGTACCTTTATACACAGTGAGTATATCGTTGTCCGAACTGCAGCTTTGCACCTGATTCAACTCGCTGTCGTCATCGCGTCCGATACCGAAAATGGTATTATTATAGCTGCTGTTAGCGCCTCTGTCCCAAACAGGAACCCCTCCTGCGCTGACATAATTGCCTGCAGTCAGCGTAATACCATACTTGACGGCTAAGTAGGTATGGATTTTTGTAACATCCGCATCTAACATTACATCTGTAGCGCCGGCTAAGGTATTTTTTCTGAGAACGATGATTTCCTGTATTGAACCGGAAAACCCACTTGTGTTTGCTGTTCCAATGTTTCCATTTCCAATCAATATGCTTCCGGTCGTGAATGAAGCAGGTCCTCCGGCGGCCGTCGCATCGAGGGCAGTTGCCGAAATTTGTCCATTTAAATACATATTCAGCGTACCGTTAGTCATGTTCGCAACATTCAGCGTAGTGATACCATACTGGCTCTGAGTGGGAGCCGGTGAAAACGCGCGAGCGGTAGTAGCCCAATAAGATGAAAAACCGCGCGAATTAGCGTTCCATCGCATACTTGCATAACCGGCGTTGTTAGCGTTGTTATTAAATCCCAACAACATTTCGTCAGCGCCGCTTGGCTTTGATACTACAAAAACGCAATAGCCTCTGCCTGTCGCCATATCACTATAGTTTGCAGAAGATTGCAATTTGGTGTTTGTTGCATTTCCAAAATACAGCTCCTTATTGAAATTATATCCCGTATTTTGCAGCACAGGAACAGGATTGCTTGATAAATTTTGCAGCGAATACTTGGCATTTCCAAAAATATTCTTCCACGAATTGTTAGTCGAATTGTTTCCATCCACCCATAAATCCACAGAGTAACCCGATAAATCTATTCCTCCCGGCGTGCCTTCGTACCCTGCGATGGTAACTATATCGCCATCATTGATGACTACGTCGGTAGCTATATTTTCCACAATAGGATAAGCGCGCGTGTTGTCTTTATCAAAAGGAGAAGCATTATTAAAAGGATAAACAAGCACATAACGCGAGGCAGGATAATTCACTTTTATGTTCACAGGTTGGCTGCTGCCGTCGCCTGTAACTTGCGCTTTATATTGCACGTTGGAGATGAAATTGATTTTATCGGGAATGGGGATTCCGCCTGCAAATAATGTACCTGCGGGAAATTCCATTGTAGTATTTCCGGATGAGCCGTTGGAGCCGAGCATCAGAAATGTTTTATCGGAAAGCGCAACGCTGCTGTGGTCGTTTAATTCGTTGAGCGTACCTTTATACACAGTGAGTATATCGCTTCCCACACTACGGCTTTGTACCTGATTCAATCCGCTATCGTCATCACGTCCGATACCGAAAATGTTATTGGTATAACCGGCATTTGTCGTTCTGCCCCAAACGGCAGTTCCTCCTGAATTGAGATAATCGCCGTCAGTCAGCGTAATACCGTATTTAATGGCAAGATAGGACTGTATTTTTGTAACATCCGTACTCGACATCAATGCACTCGGCGAACTATTACTCATCAGAATAAATTCCTGCATCGAACCGTTAAACGGATTTGTAGTTCCGGTAAGCGCATCGGAATTTGCATTTCCAATCAATAATTGCGTAGCACTGGTAGCGGCAGTTAAGCCTGTAATAGTAGCAGCCTTTTTACCGTTTAAGGACATTTCGAGATTGCCGCTTGCCATATTTGTAAGATTCATAGTAGCAATGCCGTATTTCGGATAAGCTATAGAGTCAAAATTTGTAGAACGCAGAGTAGCAGGCCAGTACGAAGATAAAATATTGTTCCAGCTCGCGGCAGTATTGTTCCACCGCAAACTTGTACTTGTGGCGCTGGCGTTGAACGTGAGCAGAACCATATCAGTATTGCCTGTTCCGGTAGCGTCCGACACGACAAAAATGTGATAGGAACTTCCCGATGTCAGGTTGTAATTGGTAGAAGTTCTCAATTTACTGCTTGCCGTATTTCCGAAAAACAGTTCTTTATTGAAATTAAATCTTGAATTTCTCACAATCGGCGCGTTAGTCGAAAACTGTTCCAATGAGTAATTTGTCTGAGCAAGGTTATCCCACGACGAATTGGTTGAATTGTTTCCATCTACCCATAAATCCATAGCGTATCCAAAACCTATACCTCCGGGAGAAATTCCATAACCGGCAAATGTAACGTATTCGCCGTCATTGATCTCGACGTCTTTTGCTATTTGATTTGTTACCGGATAAATAGTCGTGTTGCCCATATTAAAACTTTCGTCGGTGGAAACAAATATATATCGGGCGGTCGGGTCATTCACATATATGTCCACCTTTTGGCTGGTAGAATTTCCATCAGCCGTAATTTGCGCCTTATATTTGGTTTTGCTGATGAAATTGATTTTATCGCTAAAAGTTCCGAAAGCAAACCCTGCGCTTGCCTGATCAACGACGTATGTAGTTTTCCCTGACTGTCCGTTGGAGCCAAGCATCAGATATGATTTATCGGCAAGCGCATCGCTGCCGTTATCGTTCAAACTGCTGAGCGTACCATTAAACAAGGTAATCAAACTGCCGTTTGCGCTGCAACTTTGCACCTGATTCAAACCGGAGGCATCGTCGCGCCCTATACCGAAAACGTCGGTAGTATAACCGCTATTGGTCGTTCTGCTCCAAACGGGTTTTGAATCGGAATTGACATAATCGCCGTATTCCAGAGTGATTCCATATTTCACCGCCAGGTAGGAATTCATTTTATTCATTATATCGGCATCAGGAAGAGGATTTCCTGAAGCGTTCGCGTTCGATACAGATAATATGATAATTTCCTGAATATTTCCGTTGAATTGATTACTTGCGGCAGGTGTAGATAAATTGGAGCCGATAACTCCCGCTCCTGTTCCGGTAACGAGAGGTGTTGGAGCAAAATTTGTCGTATTTACAACTCCGTTCATATATATCAGCGGTCTAACGGTAGCATTGTTGGGAATCATAACAGCGCTAATTCCATACAGGCGTCTGTTGCCTTGATGGGCAGACGTTCCCGGAGGCTGAAAAGCAGGATTTCCGCTACTCCATCCGTAATTGTTTCCGCGTGTATTAAAAGAATACACAGTTCCAAAAGTGGTGGACGAACTTGCTTGTTGGGAAACATAAAACACATAATAAGCATTTTCGCTATTCAAAAAATTTTCAGGTCCAATAAGCTTTTGAGCGTTATTATCCGTTAAATCAATGGATGGGTGGAAATTCATTAAATTTGTTTCCTGATTGTAAGTAGGCCAATTATTGATTGCCGTATAGTTTCTTGCGTTTGGGGATTGATCTGCCCACACAGTTACATAATCCTCCTCGTTGGAAGTAACGCCCTGGTCGGCATTCAACCAAAGTTCAACTGTAGCTGAAGTATTTCCCGGTCTTGTTTGCCCCTGCGCCTCGGCAGATAGAAATATTCCGGCAAGGGCAAAAATAAAATAACGCAAGATCCAAAATTGCTTATTTTGGTTCATCATAAATTTTTACTTATAAATGTTAGTTAAATTTTTATTTTTCTACAAATACAATATTAATATAGGTAGAATCACTTGCATTATTTAAAATTTCGTATGTCATTTTTCCGTCAGCGCTAATGCCATCTATTTTAAACACAGTAGAGTCATAAGCCGTAACGTAATAATTCAGATCCGTTGGCGCCGGAACAGTGTATAAAGCCATCTTGGGAGCGCCTGCGCTTGCAACAACATTGATGTTTGTACTGTCATTCAACTGTTTTTTAAATTCGCCGTATAAATCTACTTTCACATTTTCTCCTGCCGGAGTTATGACGGAAGTATCGAAAACAATCGAAGGCATATAGAACCAATTGTTTGAGAAAGCAGGATTTACGGATATACGTACCCAGCGTCCGCCTGTATTGTAATAAAGTCCGGCTTGCAATGTATCTTTTTCACTCACCGTCGTATTATAAACAAGCATACCTTCTGTAGGACTGGGAAGAGGATCCGGAAGGCTTAGTTTAACCAGTTTTACACGCGTTGGTAGAAATCCGAGATTGGCGCTTTTTAGTTCAAGAACAGCTCCGGGGTCTGGTTTATCGCCACCGGTACCCCCAATTAAGACTTGAGATTTAGCATTTGTAGCCAAAATAAGCACAATAAATAAAAGGAAAATGTTTTTTCTCATAAATTTGCGTAATTTAATTTAATTTTTTTTTATTTTAAAAAAGCGTATTTGCATCTGATTTTAATAATTTACAAGCATGATTGTGTAATATTCTTTTTGCATATATCGTTATTGTTTATTTCAAAAGAATAGATTGATATTATCGCTCACATTATATTAAATAATATTTCAATTAAAACAATAATGATTAATTGACAAAAGTACACATAATGAATGTTCACGACAAGTAACTTTACGCTTTATTTTTTCTTTTATATGCAGCTATTTATTCGATAAAAACAACAAATGACATTAATGAGATTGAAAAGGATGCCTAATTTGTCATTTTGAGATATTATGTTTCAAAATGTCTTTTTCATATACAACACAACGCATAATCATTATTTCAATATCAAATCATTTTTCGACTTGAGCCAGAGAAGCAGACATGCTAAAAAATCCATTCACTTTATTTGTGAATTAGAAAAATTAATATTACTTTTGCCACGAATGAATATCAAAAATGGAAATAGAATTTGAAAAAGAGTATTTACGCGAGCTGTATGATACAGGCAAGACTACGGATAAAAAACACCGTTATCAGCTGCAAATAGTGAACGGATATAAAACATTATGAGTAATATAGGATTTCCTTTTCGCCCCGTTCATCCGGGAGAACTTTTGAAGGATGAATTGGAATACCGTCATTTATCGCAAAAGTCGGTTGCAAAGCAATTGGGAGTGCCTTATACGGCATTCAACGAAATATTAAACAGTAAACGTCCTGTAACAACAGATTTTGCTATGATTATGGAAGCCGCTTTGGGCGTAAGTTCGGGCTTGTTACTGCGCATGCAAACAGATTACAATTTGCAGGTAGCGCAAAGTGACAAAAAATTAAACAAACGTCTTGACGAAATCCGTAAGATAGCAGTAATGTTTTGACTTTTCATTTTACAGGGACAAAAATTTTCTTCTAAAATTTGGGTTGCTGCTTCCAAAATTGTATATTTGCACTCGATTCGAAAAGGATAATTGAGATGATTAAGCAACAACTCACACAGAAACAACAGCAGAAACTTTCTCCTTTACAGATTCAGCAGATTAAATTGCTTGAATATACAGGTCTTGAGATAGAAGACCGAATCAATCAGGAATTGGAAGAAAATCCTGCGTTGGAAGAGTTGCCAGATGCTTCAACAGAAAGGGAAGAGGACGATTCTTTTTCCGAATCAGACTCGGAAGAAGGCAATATCAGTCAGGAAGACTTATCATTAGGCGATTATCGTACGGAAGAGGATATTCCCGATTATACATTGCAGCAAAGTTATTATACGGAAAAAAATGCAAGGGAAGAAATTCCTTATTCCGAATCGGAATCGTTTCAGGATTTCCTTCTGGATCAGTTACATCTCAAAGATTTGCCGGAAGAAAAAATGAAAGTCGGAGAATATTTGGTAGGCAATATTGACGAAAACGGATATATCCGGCGAGAACCTGAAGTTATTTCAGACGATTTAATGTTTCAGTACGGATTGAAAATTCCAATTTCAACAATACATGAAGTTCTGCAAATCATTCATGAGATGGATCCGCCGGGCGTTGGCGCCGCCAATTTGCAGGAATGTCTTCTTATTCAACTGAAAAGAAAAGAAAAGACTCAAGTAAGAAAATGGGCTGTCAAAATATTGGAACGCTATTTCGATGCTTTTTCAAAAAGACAGTACGACAAAATTCTCCGAAATTTGAATATATCCGAAGATGAATTGAAAGATATAATTAAAGAGATTACCCTGTTGAATCCCAAACCGGGAAATACATGGGAAAGCGCTATGGTTACAAAAATGGCTCAAATAACGCCGGATTTTTTTGTAGAAGCAGTCAATGGCGAGTTAGTTTTCAACATGCAGGAGCAAAATATTCCGGAATTACGCGTCAGCAAGGAATACAACGATTTGCTCAGCAGTTTTTCAAACGCGAAGGAAAAGCAAAATTCCAATAAAATCGAAGCGCTTGAATTTGTCAAACAAAAGGTGGATTCAGCTAAATGGTTCATTGATGCCATCAAGCAGAGAAACACTACTTTGAGAAAAACAATGGAAGCAATCATACAGATTCAGCGGGAGTTTTTTCTTACCGGAGAAGAATCCAATCTGAAACCGATGATTCTGAAAGATGTTTCCGAACTCTGCGGCTACGATAAGTCCACTGTTTCAAGGGTTAGTAACAGCAAGTATGTGCAAACTACTTTTGGCGTTTATTCATTAAAATACTTTTTTTCGGAGGCAATGTTGAACGATGAAGGCGAAGAAATTTCCACAAGAGAAATAAAAGCTATTCTGAAAAGCTGCATTGATGAAGAGGACAAATTCAAACCTTTGACCGACGATTTATTGGTAAAAGAATTGAAAACAAGAGGATATGACATCGCTCGCAGAACGGTTGCCAAATACAGGGAGCAGTTGAATATTCCGGTGGCGCGGTTACGTAAAGAAATATAAATACCCCCCAACCCCCTAAAGGGGGAGTAAGTCCTCTTCAGGGGATTTAGGGGTAATAAATTAAATATTAAATAATTAGCAGTATGAATTTTCCTGAAAATTTAAAGTACACAAACGACCACGAATGGTTTCGTGCAGAAGGCAGTGAAGCGTATATTGGTATTACCGATTATGCTCAGAATGAATTAGGTGAAATTGTTTATGTTGATATTTCAACCGTCGGCGAAACGCTGGAGAAAGGAAACGTTTTCGGTTCAATAGAAGCGGTGAAAACGGTTTCCGATTTGTTGATGCCTGTTGCAGGCGAAGTATTGGAAGTAAACCCCGACTTGGACGACCAACCTGAATTGGTAAATTCCGATCCTTACGGAAAAGGCTGGATCATCAAAATAGAAATTTCGAGCTTGGATTCAATTAACGGATTAATGGATAGCGGCGCTTACCGCACATTTATAGGAAAATAATGAAACCGACAGTAAGCATAATTATGGGCAGCACATCCGATTTGCCCATCATGGAAAAAGCGGCAAAGATTTTCGACGAATTTGAAATTCCTTTCGAGATGCAGGCTTTGTCGGCGCATCGGACGCCGGCAGAAGTGGAAAATTTTGCAAAAAATGCAAGGAACAGAGGAATTGAAGTAATCATCGCAGCGGCAGGAATGGCTGCCCACCTGCCGGGCGTTATCGCCTCAATGACTACGCTTCCGGTGATTGGCGTGCCGATTAATGCAAGTATCGAAGGCTTGGACGCTTTGTTGGCGATTGTACAAATGCCTCCCGGTATTCCTGTGGCGACGGTAGGGATAAACGCTTCGATGAACGCAGCCATTTTAGCGGCTCAGATTTTAGCGGTAAAAGATGAAAAAGTCCGTGAAAAATTAGCCGGATACAAAGAAACGATGAAAGAAAAAATTGTTCAGGCAAATAACGATTTGGCGTCAGTTAAATACAAATTTAAAACAAATTAACGCTATCATTGCGGGCTTGACCCGCAATCCCCTAAATATGTATAAACGAAGAAAATCCTCAGTCGTTCAAATTGGCGACATTCCGATGGGAGGCGACTATCCAATAAGGATACAATCAATGACGAATACCTCTACGTTAGATACAGAGGCAAGCATCCGGCAATGCATCCGAATCATTGAAGCCGGCGGCGAATACGTTCGTTTGACGGCTCAGGGAGTGCGCGAAGCCGAAAATTTGCAAGCCATAAAAGACGGCTTGCGGGCGCTCGGCTACCAAACGCCTTTGATTGCCGATATTCATTTCAATCCTTTAGCTGCCGAAGCCGCCGCTAAAATTGTAGAAAAAGTCCGTATCAATCCGGGTAATTTCGTTGATCCTGTCAAAAAATTTAAAAGCATAGAATATTCGGAAGAAGAATACCGGAATGAACTTGAAAAAATCCGTCAACGCTTTGTTCCGTTTTTGAATATTTGTAAAGAACATAAGACAGCTATCCGTATCGGAGTGAATCATGGCTCGCTTTCTGACCGAATCATGAGTCGTTACGGCGATACGCCCGAAGGAATGGTCGAATCCTGTATGGAATTTCTCCGAATTTGCGTTGATGAAAACTTTGCAAATGTGGTTATTTCCATAAAAGCGTCGAGCAGTTTAATCATGGTGAAAACCGTCCGGCTGTTGGTCAGACAAATGGAGCAGGAAGGGATGAATTTTCCTTTGCATCTTGGCGTTACGGAAGCCGGAGACGGCGAAGACGGAAGAATCAAATCGGCGGTTGGCATCGGAACGCTGTTGTTGGAAGGCATTGGCGATACAATTCGCGTTTCGCTGAGTGAAGATCCAGAAGCGGAGATTCCGGTGGCGAAAGCGTTGCTGGATTATATAAGGGAAAAAGAAAAAAATTGTCACCCCGCGCTTTACCCGCAATCCCCGGTTACCCCTAAATCCCCTGAAGGGGACTTTGTTTTCCCCTTTAGTGGGCAGGGGGGAGTACCAATCGTCATTGCTGATTATTCCCAACCCCAATCGTTTACAACCAATCCTGATTTTATTCCCGATTATATTTATTTAGGAACAAATATTACGCTAAAGCGTCCGGCAGAGCAAAAAGCAATCATTGATTTTTCCGCTTACGCTCAGGGAGAAAACCGCTATCCGCTTTTTACCCTGAAAGAACAGGATGCCTGGATTGCCTGTAATTCCGATTTGCAATTCATCCGCTTAACATATACGGATTTAACTGTGCATTTGATTGAATTGCTGAAGCAGAAACCTCAAACGGTTATCATCCTGTCGTCCGAGAGCAATAATATCTACCAACAAAAAGCGTTTATTGAGCGATTAACATTGGAGAAAATAACGAATCCTGTAATCGTTCATTTACAGTATAATGAAGAAGATTTGGATTTGTTCCGAATAAAATCGGCTGCCGACGCCGGTTCGTTTTTTCTCGACCGGTTAGCGGACGGCATATTTTTGCAAAATGCCTGTCATTGCGGGCATGACCCGCAATCCCCCGCTCTTTTAAATCCGGTTACGATCACGGGATGCAGTTTTTCCATCCTGCAGGCAACCGGTCGCCGCATCAGCAAAACGGAATACATTGCCTGTCCGAGTTGCGGTCGCACTCTGTTTGATTTGCAAACTACGCTAAAGAAAATAAAAGAAGCGACCGCCCACTTGAAAGGATTGAAAATCGGCGTAATGGGATGCATTGTAAACGGTCCGGGAGAAATGGCGGACGCCGACTACGGCTATGTTGGCGCAGGAACAGGACGCATCAGTTTATATAAAGGAAAAGAATGCATCAAGAAAAATATTCCCGAAACGGAAGCGGTTGATGAATTGCTGCGGCTGATAAAATTATAGGAGTATATGAAATTTTGGTTTGTACATAACAATCTTAATGTCTTTGATTTGGAAAAAAGTATTACCTTTTACCAAAAAGCGCTGAATCTG
>Ga0123357_10002320_pt1 | contig 21120 bp, 15 predicted proteins | sample TergutEmb28metaG_FD_89873 | JGI IMG/M metagenome (GOLD analysis project Ga0123357, IMG submission 89873) | Embiratermes neotenicus P4 segment gut microbial communities from Petit-Saut dam, French Guiana - Emb289 P4 | ecosystem: Host-associated > Arthropoda: Insects > Digestive system > Gut ... | reverse complement strand
TGGTTCCGACTTATCCACAGTTTCCACAGCCCCGCCTGTTCGCGGTATTTCGTATATTGTATACTCCACGTCGATATATCGCCCTTTCGAATCCCGCAACGTTTCGCGCTTCAGATAGCCGTACTTTTCCAAGTCATGTATCGCTGAATTTATCGAATCCCTGCCGTCTTTGAGGATTGTCTCAAGCCCGGCGAGTGAATAGTTCCAACTCTCAGGTAGAGATAACATGAAACATAGCAGTCCCATTGACTTTAGACTCAAGCGTTTATCTTTGAAATGGCAGTTTGACATGATCGTGAAGTCTTTTGTTTTTTCGTATTTAAATTTTGGCATATTGTTTGCTCCTCCGTTTTTGTTTTATTTAACCAATTTTTTAAGCAAGTTCCATTTGTCTCATTATGACAGACGAAGCCGTTCCCCGCATAATGGCACTTCTCACATTCCGGCTTAAAATCGCAATGTTCAGTATTTTTATAGTTTGCCTGAACTATACAACCGCTGTTTTTTTCGGTGAACTCTTCCTTCAGGTAAATCAATGTCTTTCTGTGATAGCTTCCACATTTCTCTGCATTTGTCACAGCCTCGTGAAAATTATCGTCCTTGCGTAAATCCGAAAGATTTTCCATGATATGTCTGCATAATCTGAACGAACAGTTTACACTCTGCTCGATACAGCACTCGCAGTGCAGGTCTGAAAATTGATATCGTTGTTTGAAAATATTTCTCGCCTCCAGATGAAAAAGCCCTGAACTTTGATACTTCAGGACTTTGATACAATATTTTATATAATTTTTAAGAAATAAAAAAGCGTGGATAGATTTGTCTTGCGACGAATATTTCCACGCTGTTATTTTTATCGGATTTTTATGATTTTTTAGTTTTTTTATTCAGGCTGATATTTTCAGGGAATTTATATTCGCCCAAATACCGCATTTTTGCAATACTTTTTATTCTTTATTTTTCTTCCTTAAAAACACATTACGAACGTATGCTTTTGTATGAGATACCTCATATCCCGTATGGGAAGCACAAAACTTAATTTATGCTTATATTATAATATATTTTCCCCTTTTTGTCAAGCTGTTTTTTATTTTTTATAAAATATTACTTATTTTTGTTATATTTAGTTTTCGGTTATTACTTTAAAATATTAATTTTATCCATATGCGGTAAGAATACCCTCGCTTCTACAAACGTCGGGATGAATTACCGCATGTGGATAAAATTATGATACTGCATCTTGGTAATAAAATTTCACCTAAAAACGCTCTAAAACACAATAATTTTATCCCATTTATTCCCATTATTTATTTAACAAGCATTGTTTCAAAGCGTTTCAGATAATTATAAATTTTCTATGACGAAATTAAAATACCGTGATGATATGGGGACATTGTTAATCTTTTTGTTTCCCTCTTTATTGTCAATCGCTGGAAAATCCAAAGGTTGTTACTCACCTTTTTTGTTTTTGCAACAGCACTTTTATTTTCATTTTCGCGCATACAATTTGGCTTGGAACAAAGAAACAATTTAAAATATGAATCCTGCGCCGCTGTAGTTGTTTACTAATACATCCGGCTGTCCCGAAATAGATATTGTATGCGGACCGTCTGAAACAGTCATTGATAATTTACCGTCCGTGTCTACTGTTCCGGTATTGCTTACGCCGTCTATTTTATATTCTATAGTTTTATTTATAGAAGAAGTGTCATTTACAATAACGAACGCATTATAGTTTTTCGGGGTGTACGCGCCAACCGTTTTTATTCTGCCTTGATATATCGGATAATTTACAGTCCCCATTTTAGTAATATAACCGGAAACGACCTGGTCAAGAACTCCGCCTTCTCCCACGCTTTCCAATCCTTTGAGCATTATGTAGCCGTCGCCGCCCGCGATTTCAAAATCGTTTGACGCGAGAATAATCTTTGTTTTTGTATCGGTTCTTGAAAGAGTTTCGCCGTCTGTGCCGTCTGCATTCAGGAGAACTATTTTTGTCACCCTGTTTCCGTATGTAATAGGGTTATTGCTTCCGTCAAACGTAGTGGCAGTTTTAGTCGGATCAAACTCGAATCTCATACCTGCAATCTGCGGGAACCGTCCGTCGAGTCCCGTTATTTTTCCTGTTGACGCATCCTGCGCGGTTATTTTTCCTACAGCGTTTTCGAGAGCTTTATATAATATGTCGGGGGTTACTATTTTGAACGCGAGGCTGTTTCCGAACGGCAAAACGCTTATAACGTCGCCTTTTGTGATATCGCCCGCATTTATAACTGTTCTAACTCCGCCGCCGTTTTGCAAAGCAACAACAGGTATATTCTTGAACTGATTGCTATCTGCTACCTGTGATTTTGCGGCGTCAAGCATAGCATCTGCGACTAAATCGCCTAAGTTTGTTTCGTATGCTCTTGCCTCGTTTATTCCGTTCACAGTTCCGCCCCATAGAGTAGTCGATGTTTTGCCGATCACAGGAGCGAGCAATACATCCTGCGCCGCTTTCAAACTGTTATATTTATCTGTTATTTTTTTAACCGGTGGGAGTTTTGCGTCCGCCGCTTTTATCAATGTGCCGGTTACGTTTGTTATTTGATTGTCTTTATTCATAGTAATTTGTATTTTCCCGAGATTTGCCGCGCCGCTTCCTGTTTGCGCTATATAAATCCCGCCGACAGTTTCGTCGAAAGTTGAGTGGCTGTGCCCGTCGATTATTATATCAACCCCTGAGCCTGAAAGAGCCGCCGCGACCTTTTCGCTTGTTATGTCGCTCGACGGGTCGATTCCCAAGTGCATAATACCGACTATCACGTCAGCTCCGGCGGTTTTCAGAGTTTGTATTTGCGCAAGCGAAACCGTTTTTATATCGTCAACGCTTCCGCCGAATGTAACTCCGACTATTCCTTCGGGATTTGTTTTCGTAGCCGTTTCGGGCGTTGTGATTCCGAAGAAACCGACTTTTACCCCGTTTACTTCTTTTATGTATGTCGCCCCGTTGTTTATTTGCGTGCCGCCGGCATATTTCAAACCTTGCAGGACAGGTTTGCCGTTTTTGACGGTGTTAGCCGAAAGTATCGGAAAATTCGCCGCCTGAGCGTTTATGAGCAATTGATTGAGACCGTAGTCAAATTCGTGATTTCCCGCTGTCATAACGTCATATCCAGCCATGTTCATGAGGGTGATAACGTCCGCGCCTTTTGTCAGAGTAGCGAACGCATTACCCTGCGTTGCGTCGCCTGCGTCCACGAGCAGGGAATTGGGAACGCTGTTCTTATAAGCGGCGATTTTATCCATTCCGAATACTGAACCGCCGACGCTTCCGTGTAAATCGTTTGTATGGAATATTATTACGGTTTTTGCCTGCGGAGCTTTATATGTGTAAATTTTACTGTAATTTGTGCCGTCGTTTGACACTCTGTAATAGTATGTCGTATCTGCGGCGAATCCTGTAATAGATGCTCTGTGATACTTTTTGCCCCCAACCGCGTCGCTGACGTCAATTTTTGTGTCGATTATAACTCCTGAAGCAAACATAGGGTCTGTTGAGAATTGCACTGCCGCGTCATCACCGGCAGTTGCACTTGAGTACCATGCAAGAGTGACTTTTGTTTTATCTGAAATTGGCGTGATAGTAAGTGATTCCGGTTTGAATGTGTATGGGATTTCGATTACGGCGGAATTAAGTCCCGTAACCGCTTTGTTTCCGTAAACCTGTTTTACAGTCCCGTCTCCCCAGTTATCTACGTAAATGGGTTCGACTGTGAGTTTATCGCCGCTGACGCTGATATAGTTGTATGTAGGCTCTTTTATTCCAGCATAGTCGCCGACGGCTTTGTCAATAATCTCCTCGTAATATAGTCCGTCAGCAGTTTCGGGTCCCTGTTTGATTCCCGAACCGCCGCACTCAATAGATACTATGCCGCTTGCGGCGTTTACCGATACGCCTTTTCCGTTGTCGGTCTGCGGATATGTTTTCATAAATGTATGACTGTGTCCGTCGAGAATCAAATCGGCGCCGTAGTCCGAAAGTATTTTCCAGAATGCTTTGTATGTAGGCTCTGCAGATGTGCTTCCCCCTGAAGTTGTTCCGAACAACTCCCTGTGAATTGCCACGATTATCCACTGGGTATCGGGATTTTGTGAGTTTTTCTGTAAATCGTTTGTGAGCCAGTTCTGCACCGCTTTAACCTGATAATCGTCGCTTGGGAGAACCGTTTTATACGAATTATCAGTCTGATTGAACAGACTTTCTGAATTTATAACTACAAAATGGACTTTACCGTAGTTGAAAGAATAATTTGCCTGCGAATTATATCTGTTGTTTGTCGCGCTGTTAGTCATGAAATCCGCTGGATGCGGAACGGTAAAAAACTGGCTGAACAACGGCGCGCTGCTGAATGAATCATGGTTGCCCATAACCGGGAAAAATGCGTAATTTCCGAGCACATCTTTAATATCCGAGTTGTTCAGCATCCATCGGTATTCATTCTCGCCCTCTTTTATGCTGTTTTGTATTTCTATCAAATCTCCCGTTTCAAGTAAAAAAGAAGCGTTTGAATATTTGCTGCCGTCGGCTAAGATTTTGGATAACGATTTTCCCGGTATATCATAGCGCCTTTCTTTTTCTGCCAATATAGCGTTAATATCTGCCAAATCTGGATTGTCGCTTCCTAATTTTATAGAATCCTGCGTATCTGACAGCTGAATAAAACTGAAATCCTCGCCGTTGTCGGTCGTAAACGAATATACCGGACTCCAATTAAGACCGATGCCTGCTTTATAGTAATATGTTGTTCCGGATGTAAGATTTTTAAGAGTGACCCTCATGGTATTTGAATTGCCTGCGTCATAGTTACGGGTAACTTCGGCGTCTGCTGTGTTTGTTAATTTGCCAGCGTCCGTGCCGTACATAATTTTGCCGCTGTAGACAGTATTCGGCATTTGCCACGTTATAACACGGGTGGTTTTACTGTCGCCGCCTATAATATTTGTCAGACAATTAGGAGCGTCCATGCTTAGTGTGGTCACTATGGAAGTGTTGTCGGCTGTAATTTTCGCCGCGCTGACCGTCGGCGTAAACAGCCCGATAAACATAAATAAAGTCAAAAGTAAAGCCAATATGCGTTTTGTTTTTGATTTTTGCATTTTGAAATCTCCTCCAAAATAATTGAATATAAATTTATTCAACAGAATACATAACTCCGTTAAATTTTAATATATTTTAGCATTAATAAAGGCAAAACTCAACATAATTTGGGTAAAAACAACGTAAAATCTTAGTAAAACAATAAAATGGAATGTAAAATTTGTTTTCCATTTATTTTACATTCCATCTATCGTGACAAATATATCTATTAAAACTGGGAGATAAATTCGTAATATTAATTTATGGACCCGATTGAATTTTTTACTTGAATTTTATATTGTTATTACATGATTATAATAGTATCTTACATTCGAATATGATAAAATATAAATAGTTCTTGGCAATTGTAGCTGAAAAAAGTAATGCGAAGACATCAGATAAAAAATCTTGGCGTCGCTTGTTAACTGAAATATACTTTAAACATAATAAACAGTTAAATAAGCAAATGTGAAAGTAGTGCGGAAAAATCAAGAATATATTACTTTTTCAGCTAAGATTGCCAAGGACCATAAAAAATAAAGATTAAATAAATTGAAAAAATAGAAAGCTGGTGATAATTTTGCTTTTATATAAAATTGCGCGTAATTTCTCAACAAATACAGAAGTGACGAAAAGCGACGAAAATATGAGTTCCTTAGATATTTTAGCTGAAAAAGTAGACCCTTGCGGTTCCGATATAATTATATCAAATGATTTTTGTATAATTCATATTTCTGAACTTAAAAATCAAATTAACGGCAATCAAAATAACATCAGCAATGGTTTAGAGAAAAAAGAAGAATATAGCGGAATATTAGTTCAGACAGAGGAGACAATGTATATATCGCAGAATGTTGTAACTATTTTATAAATTTTAAAAAGAACGGGGGAGAAACGCATGAAGAAAGTACAAATCAGACTGTCGGCAATAGAAGATATAAGAAAATTTGTTGACAGCGTAAAAAAATATTCATTGGAAGCCACTTTAAAATCGGGCAGATATATTGTATCCGCAAGTTCAATAATGGGCATATTTACTCTTGATTTGATGAAGCCTGTTGAACTAACAATCAATGGAGATAATTATGCTCCATTACTCAATGAAGTTTCAAAGTATCTTGTTTCAGAGCAATAAAGCACTTGTCCGACGAAAGGAATACTATAACATATGAAAATTAAGAAGAAACATTTTAAGTTGAAAATTGTCTTACTTGTCATCGCGGTAATTGCTGTAGTCTTTGCGGGATACAATTTTATTTCAGGATATATAAAAAGTCTTCCCGCGCTCAAATATGACTATTATACCGGGAAAGCCGCGCCGGTTGAATATCCTGATATTAAATTTGCGGTTATAAGCGATATACATATGTACGATAAATCTCTCGGCAACTCAGGCACGGCTTTCGAAGAAGTCCTGAACTCCGACCGTAAACTGCTTTTAGACAGCGAAGATTTGCTTGATTACGCTATTGATGATATTATAAAATCAGACGTTCAGGTTGTTCTGATTCCCGGCGATTTAACCAAAGACGGCGAATTAATCAATCACAATATTGCCGCGGATAAATTAAGGCGTCTTACGGAAGCGGGCAAAAAAGTATTTGTGATTCCCGGCAATCATGATATAAACAACCCCGGCGCATTTGAGTATTTGGGAGATACAAAAACGCCGGTAAGCAGTATAAACGCGCAAGATTTTACGGATATTTACGCAGATTTCGGATATAAAGACGCGGTAATGCGAGATTCTGATTCTTTAAGTTACGTTGCGGACTTTACAGACGACGGGAATTTGTGGCTGCTGGCAATTGATTCCTGCCGCTACCGTGACAATGCGCCGGGAGAAGAAGAAATTCCGTCAGGTAAGATCAGTCAGGAAACTGAACAGTGGATTGAGAACGTGTTGAAATTGTCCGTAGAACAGAATAAAGCCATAATTGTAATGATTCATCACGGGATTGTCGAACACTGGAAAGGTCAGGCGAAACTTCACCCAGATTATTTGATAAAGGATTATAAACATTTCGGGAAACTTCTCTCGTCGTATAATGTCCGCATAGCGTTTACCGGACATTATCACGCGCAGGATATAACGAAAAGCGGATTTAAAAACAGTAAATATTTGTATGACGTAGAAACAGGGTCGTTAATCACACCTCCCTGTCCGGTCAGATATTGCGAAATTAAAGACGGCTCTATATCTATCACAACAAACACAGTTGCGGATAAAATTCATCCCGGTACTGATTTTGAGAACAAATCATTGGAATTTGTAAAGAAAACGGTGGTATCGGAAGCATATAAAACATTGAAGGGATATAAAGTGTCAGACGCAAACGCGGAATATATCGCCGATTATGTGGGAGAAGCGTTCTTGGCGCACTATGCCGGCGACGAGGATATAACCAAGCGTCCGGTTTTCGACGAAAACAAACTCAGCATATTGGGGCGGTTTATATATTTCATGCAAAAATACGTGCCGGATGGTCTGTGGCATGATTTGCCGCCCGCGGACAATAATGTCAGTTTTGATTTGCATTGATGATAATTCCCAATAAAAATTCACATTTTATTGCAGGCATTGCTGGTGTCTTTATATTTTAATATGATATAATGAACTTATATTAATAAGAATTGCTTTTTCGCTACACCAATTATTGGTACAGAAATATAGGGAGTTTATATTTTGAACAGGGGGGTTCATGAGCTATAATTTTAAAAGAGTGTCACTTGCTTTTGCGTTAATTTTATTGTTAATATTTCCTGCCTGTACGGCGAAACACCTTGAAAAAGTTGAGGGTATTTATCAGCCTGTTTCATCTGTCGGGTATAACATACAATTAAAACGTAACAATATTATTTATTCCGCATATGCGACAGCTTCCGGTGTTTTATTAGCTGATGGTACAAAAACAACTCTTGATATTCCGTATGGTAAACAAATTGGCATATTTACTGGCAATGAAGCTTTGAAAAATGAAAAATTCGGAATTTATGAAGTCATGGGATATAGTCCTGATGAATGGCTTTATATGTTTTATGGTCCTGCTGGAGCACGTGGGATTGTACTTTACAAAGCTAATGATGTGACTGATATACCTGAAGAATTTGAAAAATTGAAATCGGAACAAAAAAAATAAGGTCATGTTGAACTTATGTAGGTTAAATAATATTTTTCGATGATTTTTGACATAATCATCAGCGGCGTTTAAGAAGTTCCGTTACCGTTATTATTGTTGCGGCGGTAATTTTATTGGAAATTGCTGTGAAAAAACCTAAAGCGAAAGTGAGATAATCATGGATAAAGAATATGAAAAACTTCAAAATGAATTAATTTTGAGAGACCATTTAGCTATAAACAGAACCGTCTTGGCAAATGAGAGGACATTACTGGCTTACATCAGAACCTGTCTTGGATTTTTTGCGACAGGGACCGCATTGATAAATTTTATTCATAGTTTCGTATTGGAATTTTTAGGTTATATTTTTATCGTTGCTCCTGGTATAATATTCATTTTTGGTCTTTACAGATTTCTTAAAATAAAGTATAAAATTAAACGAATTTACGCAAAAGGCAGAACACATAAATCAGATTGAAGAAAGAATTTACGATGCAAAAAGTTTTTACGATTTTTCCGTCTGCTTGTGAAATGTTAAAAGATAAAAACCGCTTTTGGTATTCAAAATGTTAAACATTTAAAAGACTTGCGTGTTTTTTTAGAATATTGATTAATATTTTGAAGAATGTTTCGTTATCACCCGCATCTAACGCCGCTTTATTATAAATAAACAGGAGCAGTTATACGCTGTTCCTGTTTATTTGCTGTTTTCGACAGAACGAAAACAATAATGGCACTTTAAGCCTTTATGTTGACATTTAGATTTTCTGCATTTATATAATCCCCGATTGCAGATACAAGAGAAACCATATCCGAAGGATATACATCCCCGATATTACCTAATCTGAAAGTAGGTATGGCAGTCAGCTTACCCGGATATATAATAAACCCCTTTAATTTAAGAGCGGCATATAACTTTGAAAAATCGAAGCTGCCAAGTTCAAAAGTGGTGATAATGTATGACTGATTTTCTGGAGCTACAATGGATTGTATGCCGAGTTTCTCAAGTTCCTGAATCAGCACTTTGTGATTTTCCATATAACGCGCTTTACGTGCTGGTAACCCGCCTTCCTTTTTGTATTCGTCTATAGCTTGCCTTAATGCGAGCAATACATTTGTAGGCGAAGTAAAACGGAATTTACCGCCGTTTGCATACAATCCCTGATATTGGTCGTATAAATCAAGGCTGTGAGAATAAGAACGCCCTTCGCTTTTATCTAGAAGCATTTTCTTAGTTATAACAAACGACAATCCCGGCAGACCCTCCAAGCATTTATTAGAGCTTGCCGCCAATGCGTCAATATCAAGACCGGGCATAGCAATATCATAAGCGGCAAAAGTAGACATCGCATCAACAAGCACTTTTTTGCCGTAGGATTTGGCGAGTTTTGCGAGTTCTTCGAGCGGGTTGAGCACGCCGGTAGTGGTTTCGCAATGGACAAATGCAATTATATCTATATCTTCATCTTTTTTTAACTTTTTTTCGACTTTTTCAATATCTATGGGTTTTGTCATATCGAATGCGAGGTATTCATAATCTTTTCGTGAATTTTCGGCAATAGTCAGCATACGCCTGCCGTATTCGCCGTTGACTAAAAACAGTATTTTATCTTTTTTACGGCACAGACAGTTAATCATTGCCTCTACTGCATAAGTTCCGCTTCCCTGTAAAAGCACTGTTGCATAATCGTCAAAGTTATCGTTGGCGGCAATGCGCGTAATATCGTTCATCACGGAAGTTGTGATAGCTTTATATTCATCGTCCCACGTGCAGTGGTCAGTTAGCATGGCATATTTTACAGAATCCCGCGTTGTCAGCGGTCCGGGCGTGAGCAGCATGTGGGGCGCACTTTGCACGAGGCGGCGGTTTATGTCGGCGATTACGTCCGGAAGTTCATCCAAATTGTCGATAATATAATCTGCGCCGGCTTTGTAATATACTGCGCGGACTGCGTTCTTGCGGATTTCCAATTCTTCCTGTGACAAAATGGCAACTTCGTCACGGGATAAGCCTAATTCGGAAGAACCCATAATTACGCCGACAGTCCAGCAGTCCGCATTTTTACCTTCATTGATATCCGCTTCGGTGTCTCCAACTTTTACCGCTTCTCTCGGATCTGAAATACCGAATTTCATGAGATTGTGCCATATCATATACGGATACGGTCTGCCTTTAACAGTTTGGTCAGGCGCGATACAAAAATCAGGCGAATATCCCTGCTCCGCCGCTTTAGGAAGAACTTTATCCATCATTTCCGAGGTATAGCCTGTGGTCGAACCGATTTTAATCCCATGTCGCTTGAGCGCGTCAGCCGTTTCCGAAACATAGTCTTTGATATCGCAATACTGCTCAATATTAGCTAATAAGGTTTCCTCAAATACTTTGTACGCCTGTAAAATTTGTTCCTCGGAAAGCGGGCAGTCAAGCATGGCGGCGATGGCTCTTGTGTGGTCGATTTTTGCCAGTCCCATAGGCTTGCGCGCCATTTCGTCGGTTATATCAATACCGATACTTTTAAATCCGTTAATAAATCCCTGTATAGGGGCAAAACAGCCGTAGTCCACAGTCGTTCCCGCCCAGTCAAAAATAACAGCTTTTATCATATATAATTCAATGAATCTCCTTTTATAAAATTTATTTTACTTTTGCCTTAATTTTCGTGGCAATCTGTTCCAATATAATAACCGCGATAACGACTATATATGTAATAAACCCAAGCTCGTGCAAATCAAAGTAAAAATTCCCCGCCATAAATAAATCATATCCGATACCGCCGGCTCCGGCTGCCGCTCCAACGGCTACCGCGCTGGTAAAATTTATTTCAAACCGCAAAAAAGTCCATGCGGTTATATAGCTGACAGACGACGGCAGAATGGCTTGAAAGACAATCTGCCAATAACTTGCACCGCTTGCTTTCAGAGCCTCAATGGCTCCCGCGTCTATTTCCTCAATAGATTCGGCGTATGCTTTAATCAGGTAGGCGGCGCTGTGAAATGTAAGCCCGACCACGGCGGCGACGCTTCCCAATCCGGCTGAAACAGTAAAAATCAAAACCCATAAAATAGTGGGTACCGCACGGATAATCGATACGAAACTTTTCATAATGTTGGCAACTGTGGGATTTGCTATGTTTTTTGCGCACAGCAGCGAGCCAAACAGAGCTATTACTGCGCCGAAAACAGTAGAAAGCGCGCCGAGGGAAAAGGTAATAAGCAATTGATACAGCGAACCCGCAAAAGTGTCGTAAGTCAAATGGGGCTGACCGAATAATACTTTGATATTATTGAGCGTGCTTAATATAGCTTCTCCGAAGTTGATATTTTGATAGTCAAACGTTAAAAATCCGTATACTGTAAATCCGAGAAGAATAAAAACCGTAAGTTTTATGACAAAACCGCTTTTACTTTTTACGGTGGTTTTTATTTTTCCACTATGGGTTTTTCTGACACAACTATTTAAATCTAAATCAGAAGAGATAAGAATTGGAACGGAAGAACCGGAAATGGCATCATTTTTTGTCACATAATCACCTTCCTTATTTGATTTGATGCGGTTTCAATGGCAATAACCAACACTACAATAGAGATAACGACCAGCCCTGCCGACCCAAAATCCAGCCTTTTGTAATACAAGTCAAACAAATAGCCGATACCAGTCGCAGTAAGTACGCCGATTAACGTTGACGACCGGATATTAGTTTCAATCATGTACAATACCCACGAAATTATTTCCGGCATTGACGACGGAATAATCCCCTGAAAAACTGTTTGCAGATAAGTTGCGCCTGTCGCGTGCAACGCCTCTACGCAGGGTGCGCTGACCTCGTCTATTGTTTCTATAAACGCTCTGGTCAGCATTCCGAAAGTAGCGAAAAATAAGGCGAAGAATCCGGTCAGAATATTTTGCCCAAAAGAAAACAACAGGAGCATTGCCCAAACAACGTCCGGGACATTTCTGAAAAACGCGGCGATTATCCTCACAGTCCGTCCTATCCACGGACTGTTTTTGGTGGTCTTTGTGCCAAGCAAACTGAAGAAAAACGCGCAAACGGCGGCGCATACGGTAACAGCAACAGATACAAGCGCAGTTTGAGTCAATTTACTAAGAATATTGGGAAGTTTTGCCCATGATTTCGCATTGGGGATTAAATTTTTCGCAATCCACGCGGCGGCTTTTGGAATGGATTCAAAGCCGCCTATCACGCTGTAGTGAGTTATTACGGCTGAAATGGCGAAAAGAACTGCCACACTGACAAAAGCAGCCGTAAATGTTATTTTTCTTTTAACGAACACAGATGTCTGATTTTTTATTTTTTCATATTTTTTTGCAGTATCATTTAACATCGGTAATTAAATCACCCTCGCTTGACTGATAAATTTCGTGAATTTTGGATTTCATAAGCTGTTCCGCAAGACCATCATATACGATCCGCCCGGCGGTAAGCCCGATAATCCGTTTGGAATATTTCATGGCGACATCAACCTGGTGCAGGTTGACAATACATGTTATTTTCATGGTTTCGTTGATGTTTTGTAAGTGATCCATAATAACCTTGGAGGAACTGGGGTCGAGCGACGCTATAGGTTCGTCGCATAATATGAGTCTCGGTTCCTGCATAATGGAACGGGCAATACCAACCCGCTGCTTCTGCCCGCCGGATAACTCGTCACATCGTTTATACGCCTGTTCCGAAAGACCTAATTTGGCTAAAATCTGAAAGGCTTTAACTTTCTCTTCCTCAGTATAATGTCCAATAACGCCGTTTATCGTTGATTTATGCCCGAGCCGTCCGTGCAGCACGTTTTCAATTACGCTGAGCCGCTCAACAAGGTTATAATGCTGAAAAATCATACCGGTTTTTTTGCGGATCTGCCGGAGTTCTTTTTTACCTGCACGATTGACGTCATGCCCGTCGAATATGATTGTCCCCTGCGTAGCGTCAACAAGGCGATTGACGCAGCGCAGGAGGGTTGATTTACCTGAACCGGAAGGACCGATAATAGAAACAAATTCGCCTTCTTCCACAGAAAAAGAAATATCGGTAAGCGCATTTGTGACTTTGTTATATATTTTACTCACGTTTTGAAATTTCAAAATAGGCATACTTGTTCCGCCTTAATTCTGAAGATTGCGAAGAACATCGTACCATGAGTCGTCCGCTAAAACAAAACGCTCTTTATCGGTTTTCTCGAACATTCCGTTAAAATCAGTACCGGTCGGCACAAAAATCTTCGTGTCGTTCGCAACTGTATCGGAAGTAAACAAATCGCGGATATTTTTTATATCGTCGGCGCTGAGATTTTTAGGGTTATACGCGAAAGGACCGTTGAGAACCGGAGTTGACTGAATGAGTACAAACTCTTTACCGCCCACTTTATCAAATGGAGCGGAAGCTCCTTGTTTTATGGCATAAACAGCACCTGCCGTACTTGCTGTTCCGTTTTTCAGGTCGACATAATTTTGAAGCTCCTGGTCGCAGAATGCCGCCACGTCAGCTTTACCGCTGACAAGGTTAAATGCGGAGCCTTGATGGGAACCGCCGAACAGTACAGCCGAAAAGAATGCACTTGAGCCGCCCTCCAAAAGGTCGTCCACCGTGATATTTTTCCATGCGTCTGTTTTGCTGAAAAAATTGACGATATTGGTGGTAGGAATCAAAAAACCGGAGGTAGAACTGTTAGAAACGAAAGACATCTTTTTACCCTGAATGTTCGCGATAGAATATTCGCCGTTGGCGTCCTTGTAATTGTCTTCCTGTCCCTGATTTACGCAGAGCCAGCTGTAATACAGTGCGTCGTCTAACGTTCCCGAAGGACCGGAATTGACAAACAATATGTCCACTTGTGGATTTTCCTGTTTTGCTTGTATGTAGCCTTGTGCTCCCATACATCCGGCAATATCCGCCTCTCCGCTCACAAGGGATTCAATTGCGATAGTATAGTCTGTGGTCAGTTTATTCACCGTTTTCCTGCCGGTTGCCTGTTCAATCAACGCGGCATATTCGTCGCGCGTTGCTTGATAGTCATTGGCAGATTCGTTTGGATACCATACAACTGTGATAGGTTTTGTATTTGTCGATGCTGTTTGCGTGTTATTCACTGTGTCCGAATTTCCTGAAATAACGTTGGACGTAGAATTATCTGACGCATTTGCACTGCATGCGGATAAACCCATCGCCACAACGGTTACAAACAAAATCACGGCAATTGCTTTGGAAAACAAATGTTTTCTCATTTTTTTCACCTTATCCTTTTAAAATATTTATTCTTTTGACAACATGCCTTAAATGTTGCTGAGTATATTTTAACATTATCTTTGTAAAATCAACAATCAGCATATAGTAAGGTTGCAGTAAAATTTATGTAAATCCGAAAAAATTGATTTTCAAAAATATTTTGAACTTTTACACACATTTTGCAATAATATTACCCATACTATACCAATATTTGATAGATGATTATACAAAACCAGTGTATAATAAAAACGTCAGTAATAAAAATTTTCAATAAAAAACAAAATTTAATTAATTTTAGGAGGGCAAAAATGGAAAAATTTTTCAAATCGGGAAGTTTAAAATTGCTTTTAAGCAAAAGGGTGTTGCCGTTTATCATGTCTTTATTGATGATTATGAGCATAGCGGCGTCTTTAGGAAGTTTAACGGTACGCGCGGACAATACAACTGACGTTACACTAATGTCTTTGACCCGGACAGCGGTTAATGCGGTCTCTGACGCAGGTAATCAATTTAATGCGGATTCCGGCGTTTACGCCAGCGTATCAAACCTAACCGCATGGAATAACAACACACAGAAAGTCATTGGATATCAAGGAACAAATAGAACTCCTATAGTTTTCAATAACGCTGCGGCAGGAGCTTGGCAGTCTGTAGGTTCTGCGGCTATTGATGCCGGTGTTACCGTTGACACTGCCTCTGCGTTCCAGATTAAATTCGCAACGACTGATTATGAAAACTTAAAATTTACATGCACTCAGAAATCCACCGGAAGCGGTCCTGAATCTTTCGCTCTCGCTTACAGTATAGGCAGCCCGACAGGTCCGTACACCGCTATATCTAATTCTAAATCGTCGGGTTTCCCCAAAATAAGCGACGACACATATGGTGCGCTTAAACCTTCTTACACCGATTTTGCGCTTCCTGCGGCAATGGAAAATCAATCCGAAGTATACCTTAGAGTATATATGGTAGACAGTGCGCTTTCAAACAGAAGTAATGGTAACACATCAATCAACGACATTGTAATCACGGGTACTCCCGCAGAAATTATTACCCCTCCGACGCCTCTTGACGTAAGTTATGTGACAGTCGCTCCGGGTTCTGATAATACCCAGCTGACTTTCTCATGGCATACAGAAGCAGCCAGCATAAACCCTGCGGTCCGTATATGGAAAGACGGAAGCACAACAACGGCCAAATTTACCGGCATATGCAGTGCCTCGGTTTCATCTGTCAGCAATATGTATTATAACGGCGTAACCGTTACCGGTCTTGAAGCCGACACCGCTTATACATATCAGTTAGGCGACGGAAGCGGCAACTGGAGCAGAGAATATACCACCAAAACAGAAAACTCAAATGCTTTCAGCTATGTCGTTGTCGGCGACCCGCAGATAGGCTCGTCAGGCAATGTTCCCTCTGATACCGCTGGCTGGGTAAACACAATGAATGTTATTGCAAATACTAATCCAAATGCCGCTTTTATGATGGGCACCGGCGACCAAATCGAAACAACGGCTACTCTGGAGCAATATGACGGATTTTTTTCTCCTTCGCAGATGACTTCCCTGCCTTTCGCAAGCAGCATGGGCAACCATGAAGGCAACAGCGCGGGTCCGCGTACTTTCTATAACCCGCCCAACGCTGACAGCGCACAAAATTATTGGTACACATACGGCGATACGTTGTTTATTGTCTGGAATTGCACCGCAGGAACCGCAACTGACATGGATACATTCCTGAAAAATGCAACCGACGCAAACCCGGGCGCTAAATGGAGAATCCTCACTTTCCATTATGATGTATACGGTCAGGGCAGTTCGCACGCCCTCTCGGACGGCAAGACTTACAGAGATACCTATGTTCCGGTGATCGACAAATATGACATAGACGTTGTTTTCAACGGGCACGACCATTCTTACAGCCGTTCTTACCCGATGATATATACCGGCGATGCCAGCACTTCCAATACTGTGGGTATGCAGCCCGAAACCTTTGACCCCGTAACCGGCGCATCCGTCAATCCGACCGGTACTGTCTACTTCTCTCTGGACTCCTCGACCGGTTCGAAATACTATACGTTGACAACACAACAACCCTACACCGCTTCCATGGCGCAGAATAATCTCCCGATGTTCAGTATGGTTAATATGACCGCCGACACATTCACATGCGCAACCTATCAAATTAATTCTGACAGTTCACTTACACAAATTGATACATATACGATTGCTAAAGTCGCAGAACCTGTAACCCATACAGTAACATTCGATGGTAACGGCGGACTAATCCGAATGAAAAATGGTATCCCTGATGCAATAAACGGCACACCTACAGCAACTACTGCTACAGTTACAGTAAACGACGGCGATAAAGTCGGATATGTAGCTGTCGTTGATACGAACGGCACATTAGGTACTTTCGCAGGTTGGTATCTCGGCGATGTGAAATTTAATTTTGATGGACCTATCACCAGCCAAACCAGTGTTAACCCGATAACATCAGACATAACGCTCAAAGCCAAGTGGCTTATTAAGCCGACGGCAAGTCCGGCATCCGGAGCTCTCAAACCTGGCGATAAAATAACTCTATCCTGCACAACCCTAGGCGCGACTTTTGAATACCTAATAAACACAGGTCTAACTTATATCCCGACTACAGGCGAGATTACAATAAAAGAAAGCGACTTTGACGCAAACGGCAAAATCACGCTCTTCGTTCGCAGCGTATTGGATAATACAAGGACTTCAAATGTACAATTATACTATACCAAAGCCGAAGTTGTCACCCATACAGTAACATTCGACGGCAACGGCGGACTAATACGTATAGATGCAAATGGTGTTCCTGTCACAGACGGTTCACCTACAGCAACAACTGCTGCAGTTACAGTAAATGACGGTGATAAAGTCGGATACGCGCCTGTCATTGGAGCCTTGGGTTATACTTTCCTCGGTTGGTATCTTGACGACGGCACTAAATTTGAATTTGACGGAAAAGTTCCCAATTTCAGTATCAATCCAATTACATCAGACATAACGCTTACAGCTCATTGGCTCGGCGCAACGACGGCAACTCCTGGAAATATAAGTTTTATAAAAAAAGGTGATACAGTAATTCTATACAATGCAAATCCAGATGCTGAAATTTGGTATCAGGTTTCATCTACAATGGTGTACAATGAATACGTCAAATATGACGGACCTATTACAATAGATATGTTTACAGTCGGTAACAGAACCGCGCCCAACTATTCCAATTACGTTCAGATTTATGTTCAAACAAGAGTAGACGGTAAAACAATAAATAACGGACTTTTCAATTACTATGAACTTGACACCGTAACGTTTGACAGCGACGGCGGCAGCGCAGTTTCCCCGGTTGATGTACACAATTATGATAAAGTAGCACAACCTGCTAACCCGACGAAAACAGGGTTCACTTTCGATGGTTGGTATCTCGGTGATGAAAAATTCGATTTCAGCACTCCTATAACGGACGACGTAACTCTCATTGCAAAATGGGAAGAAATTATAGTAACAGAGCCTGTTGTCACCAGCGCAACTCCGTCGGCTTATGTAACAAAACTCAACGGCAATACAAATAACCTCACGATTACTGTTACTGAAAGATATTCTGACGGTTCAACAAAAACTATAACGGAAACTTTCAACATCAACAATAACGCGGCAGGTACATATGCGGTCGGTGCTTACACAGTTTATGTCGATACGAAGGGCAACGACCAGATCCGCGACTGCTACATTGTAGAATAAGTTAAATCGCAACTAAAATAGTTCAAAAGAGGCTGTTCCTTTATTGAGACAGCCCCTTGTATTTTTATTTTGACAATACTTTGCTGAACTATAATTAGAACTTATATATAAAAATAAAAATTTTTTATTTTTACTTGACAACGATAATTTAATATGTTATAATAAATACAGATAAATTACGGTGAACAGCCGTCATTTACAAATAATTCATTTTCTTTATATGCGTTTTATGATGTATATAAGGCAAAATTTGTTATTCGTATGTGACGGCTGTTTGTTTATATTATATAAATTTCAGGAGGATAATAACATGAATTACAGAAAACCAACATGGGCGAAAAAAGTGCCGCCCGAAAAAATCAGGCGGTTGTACGAGCAGGACGCAAAAGGAATCTACGACGAGGAACTCGCTGACGACGTTGGAATAAGCCTGTACGCGCGGGTTGACAGTATGATTATGGTTACATCATCTAACCTCGGACACCCACTATGTATCGAGTGCCGAACGGAAATACCCAACTCGTGGCAGAAAGGCTTCATATCAGTATGCCCGAACTGCGGCTGGACGACAGATATATTCGAGTACAGGGCGACATATAAGGGGCAGACGTTGAACGGAGTAGGAGCATTGCCTGACCTGAAAGAATTTGCCGCGAAATATCCGACGGCGAAAACATACGCCGAAAAGATGCGCATGATAGATTTCCTAATCCATTCTTTCCACGGCAGTCTGAGCGAAATGCCGTCGAGACCGACGGCGACAAACGTGATAGAGGGCAGCGCGGGTGATGTGGCGAAGTTTATTTTCGATCTGGCATACGGCGAGGGCAGTACAGTTGCGTCGGAGGAGTTGGACAAATGGCTCGAAAAGTTCAACCGCTCCATATCGAAAAACATCGACCCGTCGACTGGCAGGCTGAAGGAGGGCAAAGAATATTTGTACGATGGCATCGGGAAAAACGCGGATAAAAAACGTAACAAAAACGAAGGGGAGTAACTTATGGGGCAAAAAATAAAATGGGCAGAAAGGGTTTCGCGCGATAAAATAAAAAGACTTTATGAAAGCGACGCCAATCTCATGCTTGACGAAAATTTATTGCAGGAAATCGGTTATGCGTTTATAGCGCGCTGCGAAAGTATTCTTGCCATTAATAAATTATTTGAGTATCACATACTTACTTGTCCGTCATGCGGAAAAGACATAAATCAAAATACAGAAAATCGCAATTACATATGCGGTTGCGGCTGGTCAATCACGGAAGAAGACCTTAAATCCACATATCAGCGTAAACAATTATCAGGTCTTACGCTCAATGAATACGCCAATAATTTTATTGCCGACTGGAACAGAGCATTAAATGACCCTAAAAAGCAAATGATAGCTGTTGATTATCTGATTCACAGGTTTCATTGGGAAATGACTGAGAATCCGACGCGACCGGTCGCGGTAAATTATATCGAGGGTTCTATGGATACGGTAACGCAGCTTATTTTCGACCTTGCATACGGCGATACTGACGAAAAACAGAAAAATTTCGACCATTGGAAAAAAGTCAAGGCAAAAGCCGATTCAATATGGGTAAAACAATAAATATTATACTCCGCTGAGTTCATTCAAAAAAGCTAACGCTTCCGATGGTTTGCCCTCAATCAGATTCGGGACAACCGAACGCGTCGCTTCTTTTTCCGGCATGTTTTTCAATAAATGACAGTGAAACGAATGTATAAGATCGTCTATGAGCAGCATCTTTTTGGTCATGTCTTTTTCGCGCGGGTAATATTTCACGAAATCTTCAAACGCAGTAGTAGCCCCGCCGGAATTAAGCTGCTTGTCCTTGACGCTCCTGTAAAATTCCGTATTTGTGAACGAAAATCCGCAGACCGGGCATGTCATCGTCACTTCTTCCATGCCTTTGTGAAAACTCCCGTAATATGGGATATATGTTTCGGTTCCGTTTTTTGAGTAACACGAATAGCATCTGATGCCGCCTTTTGACCGTGCTCTTTTCACGCACAATATATCGGCGCAGCGTAAGTATAATGCGATTCCAAGATTGTCGATTTTCGTCTCGTCGTCCAGCCCTTGTGCATTTAACTTATAAACTTCCCGAATGTCTTCTCTTTTAACTCTGCGAGCCCACTTGATTTTATCTTTATTATTATTTTTGGGCACAACATTTGTAGATTCTTTTACAGATTCTTTAGTTGACAATATTTCGCCGCCGTTGGCTCTTTCCGCAATACTCCGCCATTGCTCTTTGCCCTGCGAATATCCCTCTATACTTGAAAGTCTGTCGAGAAACAATATGACTTCCGAAAGCGTACCCTCAATCAGGTTCGCTCCTGTGGGACGGTTCACGTCAATATTATCGGTTTCTATCGTACAGTTGGTCAAACCTTTATCGTCGGCAGAGCGTATATGAAAAGAATGTATCAAAGTATCAATGCAAATCAATTTTTCGCCGTAGGTTTTGGCTCTCGGAAAATCTCTCTGGTAATTCAGAAAAATCGGCATAGCGTTAGTTCCGAAAAGTTGTTTGCCCGTGAATGATTCTTTAAATTCTTCCCATGTAGTATGAAATCCGCACGGGCAGTTAAAAACATTATCAGAAAGCACAACATCCTTGCCGCATTTAGGGCATATCAATATCTTTTTTTCAAAGCCGTTAGTCGCCGAAATAATGCTTTCGCACCGCGCGTACAAAGCCCAGCCAACCTCATCTGCAAGCTCGTCGTCGCAAATTTCCGACGCGCTTTGATTATAAAGTCTGGAAATCAAATCCTGTGGCACTTTTTTACTCCATTTTATCATATATAATATATTCTCCTCTTATTATTTTTCATTGTTAATACTATTATGGAATTTTCAC
>Ga0123357_10002319_pt1 | contig 21121 bp, 7 predicted proteins | sample TergutEmb28metaG_FD_89873 | JGI IMG/M metagenome (GOLD analysis project Ga0123357, IMG submission 89873) | Embiratermes neotenicus P4 segment gut microbial communities from Petit-Saut dam, French Guiana - Emb289 P4 | ecosystem: Host-associated > Arthropoda: Insects > Digestive system > Gut ... | reverse complement strand
CTCCAACCCAACCAGGTATAAATACCCCACACACTCCATCCACTGACATAACACATACTTCATTCACCTGCCTATGAAGATGGAACCGACAGTGAGTTCCGAAATGTCGGCTATTAGAACTCAGACGCCGGGGAATTACCCAAAAAGGAACACATTACATTTAGAACATGGTGAAAGCTTAAAAACAAGAATATAGATTTCTGCCATTGCCATTTGTTGCTTTTGATCTGTAGGAAATGTCAAGAGCACCACACTTGCTGGTAAGTCCTCTAAGGTTCACCTTGCTCAAGGTGTCTGAACAAAATCCATTAAAGGGTTAAGGACTGGGGAAGATACATTTAGACATAGAACAAGTATCAGAAGTAACGTATTGTAAAGCTCTTTATTTTGTAACAAGAGTCCAAACATGTACCAAGAGGAGGGCGGAAGAACATGGTGGCCATGTACATAGCCTGGCTCTCTGGCTGATTAACTCCAATACTTCCAGTTATAGAAGGTAGTAAGATCCACTTAATAGTAGCAGACTAATACATCTATGTTAAAAGTGTATGGCAAGATTAAAGATGATCCCCAAAATAATCAAAGTCTATTGATATAAAACACAAAAGGAAACTGATACACTCTTACCTTTAGCAGGTGACCATTCTTAGTATCATAATAAAGGTAGGGTTAAAAATATCTTTGGTATCATGGCCACCTACAATAATAAACACGTTGCACTGTGCAGAAATATCACAAGTATGTGCATGTTCATTATGGCTGTAATGATCGAGTGTAATTTCTTTGACACATCAACTGTTGGTTATTACACATAGCTGGCAATATGAAGAGTGCATTAAAAAAAAGCAGGTACAAAATATTTCTTTCCTCTATGGACTGATAGTTTTCCTCAAACTTAAGAGACTGATTGTAACAAATTCAAAAGATATAATAGTGACTTCGTAGACATTAAAAATATATACATCACGCTTAGAGAATTATTATGATATGTCTCTATATTTATAAGTAGTATACATTATGTTGTAATAGTACATAAGTTAAAAGTATTAAAACTTGGAAGAATTTTTACTTATTTTCTGAAGCAAATTTTAGACAGCTAAAATAAAAAGAAAATTTAGTACGTGTTTTAAGTACAAAGCATTGTTCTTATTAGGTAATTTTAAGATATTCAGTTTGACCAGAAATGACCTATTAACTCCCTATTTTACATTTTTGCACCATTCATACCTTGTGGTGTGGTAACTCTGGATGTGACTACAACATATGGCACCTATCACTGTGTTAATGGAGTGAAATAAAATCTGAAGGAGAGAGCTCTTTGACTAATACACTCACATTTATAATAGTTGCAATTACTACAGGCAAACTGGAAACAACTAACAAGACAGCAGGGAAGAAAAAGGTAAATACGCGTGTAAGATAAATATTTTCAGAAAACACCAGTAATGTAGTGTGTCCAGACATCAGAATTAAACACAACATCAAAATGATTCTTCTGAACTGAAGGGACAAAGAAAATGTTTATAGAACAATTACCTAGACAACAATGACAATTATTACATCAATTGCCATACTGCATTCTACCACAAAAGTCCCTACACTTTTGAAAAGGCAGCATCATATTCCAAGGCAGTACAAAAATTAACTTCCTCTTTCTCCATATTTTATAATTAATTCACTTTAACATCATCTCACTGGTAATGATATGATAATTATATGGTAAGTTTACTTAATACTTGTTTGACTCCCACATTCATCTGAAATATCCAGCACATCTTATTAGGCTAGTGCTATCATACCTTGTGGCACATGATAATCAGCTCATCTTTTACCGCCTCTTTTAAAATATACCTTTCTATCTTTGTACCTCAAAATATAGTATCAATATATATATATATATATGTATATAATATATATTATCCTCTTCAAAAGTGACAAATGGAGAGCGAATCAGTTACACTGATATAAAGACCATGAAATAGCACTACTTTATAACAAGTTATACCTCCTCACTGACAAAATACCAGTATGTGCTGTAACCAGGGATGGGGAATCCCACACACTACTTACATAATTATATCTACCTGCCACAAGCAGCACAAGCTGCAAATCAGGTGTAAAGTAATAATGTATACATTCAACCTATTCTATTTCAGACCTGTCATCATCAGGTGTCAGCTGGATAGTCTACTTACATTGCTCAAATGGAAAAACCTGTAGAAGTACAGATAAGATGACTGCAAAAACTGTAGTTTGTAATGTCATGTTTTAAACAGTGTGGAAAATCTACAGCTCTTGATGTCAATTGAAATAACCTGCAACATGATATTTTAAGGTGAGGATGTAAACCCTGTCTTTACAATATTTATGTCATGAAATTTACATGTAACTTTCTAAACAGCTTCTAGGTCTACTGTTCTGAAATTTAGCACATACATAGGTGAGGGTTCTCTGTATGTTTTTCTTGACAGTGGTTTACTTCAAAACACATTTTTTCTATTAAAATAATTATTCCTCAAAAAGTTATGAAATTTATGTTTACTCATATATTTTGATTTACTGTAAAAAGGTCAACACATATCATGAACTCTTCACTATGTGTGTCAAATTTCATGACTTTAGAGATAATTAGAAAAATGATTCAGGTTTATAAAATTACACTAGGAAGACAGGGCCTACAGCCTGTGCTTAAAACAATTATAGCTAAGTTTGGTTTGTGAATATACATATACATGGTGCGATCAAATAGTTCCTGGGTTGACCACAAAATGACACTTCTGCTGGCAGCACAAACTTTACCACTAGGTGTAGACAGAGTGTGCTGAGCCATTTTCTGCTTGGAATAAGGTTGTAGCACATGTGACTGGTGTCTGTATCAAACTTTGCATCAGACTGGGAAAAATGCTACAGAAAGTTCCTAACTGTTGACAGTAACTTTTGGAGGGTACACACAATTCTTTAGTGGCTTTTCAAATTCAATAGTGGTGTGGCCATCGACAAGCAAAAGCTGATTAAGGTGTGGATAAAGTTAGTAAACTTATCTTCAAAAACCGAATAATCACTTTCCATCAAGTTTCTGACATGTTGGAAATTTCATTAGGCTCAGTTCAGAGTACACTGAAAGACAATCTGAACATGCGTCAGATTCTGCCAGGTTCGTGCTGTGCCTTCTGAATGAGCAGCAGAAGGATAATCATGTGAACATAAGCCAGGACCTTCAAGAGGAGAATGAAAAGGATTCAGAATTGTTGCATGATTCAGCAAAATCATGTGATCTATTGCTGAGTTTCAAAAAGTGCACTTTACAAAGTGCTTCAAAAGAGCAGCACAATCATTGTACCTACAGTATAAAATTCTAAGGACACCACTTTGAGGGCACAGAAGTGTTGATATGGAGAAATAAATTCAGTCTGTTAAGTATTCAATTACATCACATACACTGTCAATATATCTTCGTCCAGACTGAAAACATAAACTATAACATGGTTTCAGGTAAGAAGAAAAAATTTTCATGTAATAAAATCCAACGAGATGCATCATTTCTCTACTTTATTTTGATAAAGAACTGTACATGTGTTCGGACAGATTTACTGTTCATCATCGGGTGTTTCAGTACTGTGTTTGCAGCAATAGGTATTTGTCATGCTAGTTATGTTGCCATCTGCGAGCAAGGTCAGGATGGAACCAATTCCATCCTGACCTTGCTAGCAGACAGCAAAATAACTAGCATGACAAATACCTATTGCTGCAAACACAGTACTGAAACTCCTGATGATGGACAGTAAATCTGTCCAAAACATGTAGAGTTCTTTATCAAAATAAAGTAGAGAAATAGTGCATCTCGTTGGCTTTTATTATAAGAATATATCACAATGCATGGTCCTATGAATGTCAAAAAACAAAAAAATTTGTGTTTTAAGACCCCCTACAGAAATAAGGTATTGGAGCATTCCTCATTCCCTGTCCCTCAGTTTGGTGAATACAAACTGACATTACACTTTCTGGAAACAGGCTAAGTAAATTACAGATTATTAAGTAACACATATATGTTCCTTATGTAATGAAAATATATATTTCAGACACATTAAAAAGTGTTTGTCTTCAAAAAGACACATACTTTATGCAAAGTGGGGAATGTGAGCCGTCAACATGGGCCAAATTTCAGTTTTGTCCACATGTTTGTACTCTTGTATGTTAGGAACACTTAATGACTCAGTTAAAATTTAAAACATTTACTATGGAATAATGAGATTTTTAAAGTTAAGGGGAGGATTCATTCTGAATGTGGTTTAGAGTCTACACACATGTAGGAAAGATAAATTAAAACACACAATCTAAATATATTCAGCTTCAGGTTTTTCCATTTGAGAGTCTTTGGCATCAGTCTTGCTTAGCAAAAAAGCTAAGTTCCCCATACCTAGTTCAACAAAGGAATATTCCAGCTGTAACTTGGGACAAGTTATAGAGAGGACTTGGCATGGAGTATGCAATGGCAGTCTGCAGAGTAATCTTGTTGAAACAGTGAAGGAAGGTGACTTTGTCCAGGAATAGGCTCACATCTGTCACACACACTGGTGGGGTATCACAGGTCGGACAGAAAGAGAGTGAGAGACAGACAGGCAAGTGTTCAGGCTCCATCTTGTGTTGCCTCCATCTTGTGCTCCCTTAGTCCTTCATCTTCTTAACTGCTGGACACACACATGTGCCAATCTTATCACTAGATACATGTACATGTGTGTGTGTGTGTGTGTGTGTATGCAAGTACACACTTGTATTACTTTATCAACTAAAACTGTATGGTAACTTCAAAATTCAATTAATCAGCTAAAATAAAAAAAAATTGCAGTTATGTCTAGTAGACTTCTCTATCTTGCACAAAAAGTCCAGTGCCTTTGTACACAAAAGAATATGAAGAATTATTTCATGCACACAAATATACATTCACACATACACTCACAACCTTTAAATTGCACACTGAAGAGCAAGACAAATAAAATAACCATTCTTTGAACAGTATTATGCCATCTTTCATCATCAATTATCACAATTGGTCTCATTAGGAAATGTAGATAATAAGGAATACTTCATGAGAGCATCTCCCAGAAATGAAAGTAAGAGATTCCCCTTGCACAAAATAAGTATCTTCTCATCTTCTTCAGAGTCCACAGCCAGAAGAGAGAGATAGAGAGAGATAAAGAGAGGACAACAGGTTGCCTATCAAGCCACGAGACATGTGTCACAGTACTCCAACCACAGGTGTAGTGGCTGTTTATATATGATCGGCTTGGTCTATTTAACTCAGAAACACCATTCAGTGAACATTTACTTTAGAGCAGTCGTGCAGGCAAGACAGTAATAATTGTTCATAAAGGCCAAGCACATGGAAGGAACTACTATTATTTCAGAGGAAATAAAAACCCTGTAGAAGCTGTGGAAGGCAATCTACAGGGTGAGGTGGCTATGGCATAGGTCTCAAATCAGAGTCCTAGGCAGGTAACTATCAATATCTTTACATCATTATCTTAAATAAAACTGGGGGTTCAAACGGCAAGGGAAAAGGGCTGAAAACCAGCAGTCAGGAGATCTCCTTGAAAGGCATACATCATCACACACAATGATCAGACCACTCCATAAGGACCCCTTCACAGAGGCTGGAAGCAGATCTAGCAATACACAATCTTCAGGAGCTAGCACATAGTATGTCATGGTAACTGACAGGGAAATCATAAAGGCTTTCTGCAAAATTCTTATCCAGGAAACAACTGGATTGTCCAAATGTCCAGCCTCTTAATGGATGGAAGTTGTACTTAAGAGATGGCCATGGTTTCTCATAATGTTGACAGGTCACATGGATCAACACATCTGTGTCCATACAAGATGGAGACGTTCAGAAAGGTAAGCTGGCCACAAACATATTCTCGATAAGGGGGGGAGCAGGCACAAGGTCCTCCAGCTTGAGGTAGAAGATGCGCTGGAGTCCCTGCACACTCAATGACCTCAGCTCTGGCAGCTTTCCAAGCAGCCGTGAGAAATAGTGTGTCTTTCTTTGCGCTTCAGCATTGTAAGTCACATGATCACGCAGTGAGCCAATTATCTTCATTTGTAGCTGCTCCACTTTGTGTGGCTCCTTCAGTCCATGGCGCTCTGCAAAACACAACACAACAGTTGTTATACACCGGTTGGGAATATTGCACTATCTAAATAAACTAACTTCTCTGTGCCTCACAATGTTTGAGAGAAGAAATGAAGCTCAGATAGGGGCAGCAGGTCACATATAGCAGAGGAACATAAAAGTGAAAATGAAAACTGAACACATGTTTTCTCTCTAAATTATTATAGTTACTTCTCACCCAATGTGGTTTTGCCCAGTCTGACTTTTACTATATTCTGCTGAAAATAATTAAATATATCAGAAAATAAATTTACCAAAAAGCTAAAAATTTACATACAGATCATTGTGAGCTTATTCTTGCACCTGTTGCAGAAGCTGGAAGTATTAGCTACCTGAGAAGTATAAATGTCTAACGCCCAAAATGTATGTTTTGTAAGCAATGGGAGGGTCCATCAGGATGCTTGTTGACATAACAATATTTTTCCCACAAGAAGTTTACGCAACACAGTTCGGTCCAACATGCCATTGTCCCTTTCCCTAACCCCTGTCCTGGACAATGGATTGCAACACAAGTACTAAGGCAATATACTACTCTTGTTGATTCCTAATATATATATATGATTTGAAATTTGTTCGTAGTATTCATATCTGTAAATAAATATTTTAAAATAACTGATCAATGGGGAGGGGGAACACAACCCTTGTTGCAGTAGCTTGTACTCCTTTTTTTTTTTTTAAATTAATCTGTGTTGCTGCTAGAACATCTTTTAAGCAATAAATGAAAAGCATGTTTTACAGATTCATTTCTTTTCAGTTGTTTTCTGGTCTGTTTTATTTAACACCACTGAATTATGCCTGTGGAGCCAAATAATATGTAACAAAGAGGATCATGTTCTCAAAACTAGTAGGAATATTATTAAAACAAGTACAGGGTTGCGTACTCTTGGAGGGGAATATGCGTAGTTTCAATCCAACTCTCAAATATGGGATAGAAAATATTGATTGATATCTGCCATATTTTTCTACAAAAATTTGTACAGATCACAAAACATACTTCCTGTTCGTTTATACATTTTAAAAAATATTTATGATGGGGAAAAAAAAAATTAAATGCAACAGCATCAAAATGGTTAATTTGGGATGGGCTGGCCATATATCATATCTGACAATCAAGGTCAAGCTTCAGAGTCATTGACAAATGCACAAAAAGTTTTTCTCAAGAAATAAAACACACCATCAGTCCACTTCTCAATCATCTGCTATTCTTCAGCTTCAGTATTTCCTTCCTTTAGACAGCACACCCTATCATTTTGTCAGAAGAAAACATGTGTAGACTAGCTGTGGTAAACAATGGGCAATTACACCACACAGGCATTGTTTGTAATGTGTAGTTATTTGCTAGAAGAATATTCATGTTGAGATCTGTAGTTCCCACAGTGGTCAAGTTATTTTAGCATAAATTTTGAAAATCTAATATTTTTAAGTAGCTTAGTTGCAAATCATATTACAGAAGACAAAGCATAAATTTATAAGGAAAGGAGTATACAGATCACATTGATATAATTCCAGAAAAAAACACAAACCACTTTAAATTCCAGTTCACCAGGAAAAGATATTGGTAGACTTCATAAAGCCACATCAGAATTATACACATGTTCACACAAGGACAACAAAGGAAGGAGAGGAGAAAGTGAAGGAGCAGGATGAGAAGAAGAGAACAAAGAAAAGATAAATATGCCCAAACATTATGGATGATCTGTACTGTGGATTTTGTATAATATTACTATATGTGTCCAACAAATGCACAGTGTATTTACGTACATTGTGCATTTGTTGGACAAAATTAGTAATGTTGTGGATGATTTCTGATATATTCGTGACATATTTCTTTCATTATGCAGCCCACCTAACACCATTAATTTAACTAAACACCAGTCAGCTTACCTGTAACAAGAGTGAGAGCACAAAGGCAAGCAAATGCAGAAATATCAATGTCCATGGTATGTAGAGAATAACAAAAGTCAAGAATTGCATGCAACCATTCGCCAAAACTTCGCTGGCACTGCTGCTTGTCCAGCACTACTCCATTGCAGAATGTGAGCTTCGTATCATCTGGCCTTGTCCTACATAACAAAAGCAATCATATCTTGAAACTGGAAGTTAAACCACTGTAAGTTTCATTAGTATAAAATCATATATATCCTTTTCTTCAATTATAACAAATTATATATCAGTTGCTGCCCAAAATGTTTTGGCTATGCAACTATCTTCAGGGGTATGCATAAACTATTAAAGTAAACATAAATTTTACATGTGATGTGGAGTAGAATTATTCTTATAATAAAACCAACTAGATGCACTAATTTCTCAAACTTATTTTTGGAATAAAACTCCGCATGTTTCGGACAGTTCCTCTGTCCATCATCAGGAGTTTTTCACTGTACACACAGCAATGTTATATGTCATACAGGTTTGCTGACAGCTTGTGAGCAAGCTGTCAGCACTGATGATGATACACAATTTGTGCAAAGAACACAAAAAAAACCAGATCAAGTAGGAAATAAATTACTTCAGTGAAGAAGACAAAGAAACCAAAATTACTAAATTCTCCAAACTCCAACATTATGTTCATTTGTTCTTAAGCAAAAGTAAAAGTAAAAGGAAAAAAAAAAGCATTCCCATTACAGGCCTGGACAGGCCCTGAGGGTTCCAGGAGATTGAGACTCCTATATTTCAAGACAATCTGCACATGAAGGTGGTAAGGTTGTCAGCCCTATGCACCGGCCGCCTTTACCCGCCAGGAAATATTCCTGCTAATCATTTCTGTTAGAGGCCGAGTCAACCCCAGGGCCATAGTGCGGCCGGAAGGATTATGTCAATGAAAAATTCCAATGACACCATCGGGAATCGAACCCACGACCTTCCGGTTTGTAGCGCAGTGCGTCAACCAACTGCGCAACCACGTATCCCCCCCCTTCAGCAAAAGTACATACTGCATTTTAACTGTAAGTATTCAGAGATCTTATAACAAAAAGTGACCAGTTACCTGTGTGCAAGACGCAATACAAAGAGTTCAAGAGATGCAGATTGAAAGAGGAGTTCCTGATCATCTCGATTAAGGTCCAAAAAACCTGGTATCTTATCAGCAAAAGTGCGGATAACGTCTACAGAAGTTGTGAGTAGGCTGTAGAATTGCTGAATCTTGTCTGCTTCACTTAGCAGCGGTTCATTTGGCGTGGGTTCACGATACTGGGAAATAAAAAAAAAAAATGCATTCCATCTCTTCAAGAGCTTTTAAAAACACTGTCCACAACAGTAATTATACTGTAAATAATGATCACTAATGATTATTCATTGAAACTTGACAATCTGCACACTGGATTTTGGACCTAAAATTGCCTCAGGATATGTTATTTTTTTGTCAATAAAATGAAGACATATTCTTCATTTTATACTATTTTTCAATACTTATTTCTAAATAAACATTTCCTTTCTAATGAGGAATTCAAAAGACTTAGGTGTATGACAAACTTTACCATCCACTTCATCACCCAATTCTCTTCCACACATTCAGTTCAATAAATATTTTTGTTACACTTTTGTCATTACCATAATCACACTTTTTATAAAGCACAATACTGAAGGTACGGAAACCTCTGAAAAACCTAGGAACACACTGAAAATGTAACATTTACTGCACATGAAAAAGAAGGCTTCTAACTTTGCTACAAATGATAGTGGCATGTTGCAATCAACTATCTGAATAGCGAAGAACACACTGAATTTTCTAGCCTTCTGGCAAGTATTATTTTGTTTGTGTCTTTGCATAATGAGGCTTTAAAGTTTGTTAAAAAAACATGCCTAATTCTGGATTGAGGTTTTGGTAATTTTGCTATTTTACATTAGAATATCACGTACAATTCTTCATATTACATACATATGAGAACTGCATCTCGTCAGAGCTAGTGTAGGATAGAGAATGGTGGCTCACACACACAATGGAGTTATTAGACAATGTACATGTAAAAATGAGGCGCTTTGCGCGTAACCACCGTTGCCGTCGAAAAGCAATAACTATTAAATATTATGAGTTCTTGTGTCTGTATTCTTGACTTAGTTATCCGGTATGCAAATTGCATGCTTTCTGTGTCGTATTATATCGTCATCTGTAGCCTCTCCAGCTCTACCATATTTTTCCACTTTATCTCATACACGGCATGATTTTAGGAAAAAATACACTGAACATAAAATGCGTGTTTAAACTTTCTCTAAGAAGCATGTCCGGAATATTTCTCATTCAGAGAAGAATTAAGCGAGATATTATCATAAATGTATATGGGTCACCATGCAAAGTACCAGCTATTCTGGTCACATTTTAATCAAACTTGAAATTTCTCGGCAGATATTCGGAAGATCCTCAAGTATCAAATTTCATGGAAAACCGTTCAGTTGGAGCCCAACTGTTCCATACGGACGGGCAGAGATTACGTCGCTAATAGTCGCTTTTCGCAATTTCTCGAACGCGCCTAACAACTGACAACAATAGTTATCACGATAACAATGAGAAATATTAGGCCAGCATGACTCTCCATAACACATTTGCTCATATACAAATCCTAGCAACAGCGGTATAACCGATGCGCTATGCCTGCTAAGCTCGACTGCAGCGACGTTGAGAAGTGCGGTGAGAACACTAACTGCAGCACTCCATTTTGTTCACACGGAATTTAAGCGATAGAAAAGACAATGTAATTTTTCTACAAAGGATTATAAATCCATCTACATTAATGAGATAAAATAGCATAAATCAGTACAAACATAAATATTTATTACTTCTCAGTTCACCATAACTCTAATTTTATCCGGTGGATCTCATCTCACAGATAACAGGCTGCTAAAATCAATCGGTAAGTGATGTTTCGGAAGACAGTCGGTATTTATTGTGAGATTCATATGAGCCACACAAATACACTGGGTGGCAGAATGCAGGTCTTTATGTTCAGCAAGTGGTGCATATACAGATGAACCAAAAGTCATTGTGCGCCTACCGCAGACGACGAGTACACTCAGAGAGTACCTGAACATTAATAGAAACACATTTATCATACTGACTTAAGTTATAAAACATGTCGGAAATGACTCCCAACGTGCCAAAAGACGCGTAGGCCATAATACTAAGAATAAGGCGGCTTTGTGGTTCATAGTGACTTTTGGCTCACTCTGTAGTCAGAAATTGGCTTCGAAAGTTTAAAATAATTTGAAGTTTTAACTTGTAGACGGTATAGTCTCACAGCCTTGTGTGAACTGCGAATGAGCATAAGGAGTACAACACTCTGCGCATGCTCAGAACAGGAATGAAAACGTTCATGGACGCACAAAGACCGATAGGCCCTCCTGTAAAAGTGGCCGTTAGAACTGTCCTATATATACAAAAAATTTAATTACCCGAAAATTTTTTCTAAATTTTTCCAGTATTAAATTTTATGAAAATCCGTCTAGCGGTTCTCGAGTTGTTCTGTGATACAGATGGAAGGAATGATAATCAAAACAATATGAAAAAAGCGCTCAGAAAAGATTCGCTTCTAAAGAACATTACAGCATTTGGAAAAACGTCTGGAAACCAAATACCAAAGCTGTTATATTAACATATTAATAGAAGTATCAGTCTATACACAACACTTTATAATGATAATCTAAAAAGTTACACGTTTCGGCTGTGTAAAACAACCATTATCAGGCTTCGTATTTCAGACGTACACAACCGAAACACGTAGCTGTTTTGAGTACCATAATAAAGTGTTATGTACAGACTGATAGTTTTATTGATATATCTGTACTGACACAACGGAGATGATACACATTAAAAAAGCTTCACTATTAACACAAACCAAACTGAAAAGCAGAATCAAGGGAATGCGGCGAAAAATTGCAAGGAATAAAGCAAATCTTCAAGAATGAAACGAGTGGTTGTTACACATATTATTATTATTATTATCATCATCATCATAATCATCATAATTTTTATTTCTGTTGCTGCATGAATGTCTACACTCTGATTATCAGGCGAATATGGCCAAAAAACACGCGAGAAGCAGCATGTTTTCCTAATAACAAAAGTTAGTTCAATAAGAAGAGAGGCTCACCTGAGAGTAATCGAGGTTTGCGAGATCGGGAGTTGTGTCTACGTGGGCCCGCACTAGGGCTGTGATGAGAGAGACTGGGGGGCTTGGGGGAGATTCCTGTGGCGACTTGGGTTTCGAAGGGAGTCTTCCCCTTCGGCCCTTGAGCGAGTCGGTCCGCACGACTTCCTTAACCATGCCGACGGCAAGGCATTTCTGGAAACGGCAAAACTGGCATCGGTTGCGCCGCCTCTTGTCCACCGGGCACGCCTTGTCGGCAAGACACACGTATTTGGAGCCTTTCTGTACTGTCCTCTTGAAGAATCCCTTGCACCCTTCACAGGTCCGAACGCCGTAGTGCTGGCAGGCAGCGGTGTCTCCGCACACGGCACAGAGTTGTGACGGGGATTGGGGCGCGGGTCCACCGCTTGTTCGGGGCATTGCGCCCCCCGTACTGGGGCCCGTGGGTGCTGCTGGGGTGGGAGGAGGTGCTGTGACTGTAGGGGACACCACGTCGCTTAGTCCGCCGCAGCCCGGGGAAGACGACGCCGATGATGAAGCTGAAGGCCCGGGTCCTCCGGAGGGTACCGATCCCATACGAAGCTTCGGAGACTCGCTGCTGCTGCAATGAGTAGTTTGAACGTGGTATAAAAACGCTGAGAAGAATTACTCCTGAGTGCTATGCACACCGAGAGGGCCGTGCTCATCAACACGGTCCCAAGACATGCTGAGCCTCAAGGGCCATGCTGATCCAACACCGCTGTAAGACCTGCTGAGCCTTAAGGGTTATGCAAATAAACACGGTTGTAAGAACTACGGAGCCTTACTGGTTATGCTGATCAACGCCGTCGTAAGACCTGCCCAGCCTTACGGTCTATGCTGATCAGCACGGTTATAAGGCCTGCTGAGCCTTATGTGCTATGCTAATAAACACCGTCGTAAGACCTGCTGAGCCTTACTGGCCGTGCTGATCAACACGGTTGTAAGACCTGCTGAGCCTTACTGGCCATGCTGATCAACACCGTTGTAAGGCCTGCTGAGCCTTACTGGCCATGCTGATCAACAAAGTTGGAAGACCTACTCAGCCTCAAGGGCCAGGCTGATTAACACGCTGTTAGCCCTGAGCCGTAACATTCCAGTTTGAAGTTACTGACAGCGGTTTGATTTGGTGAGGACAAAGTGCTACGTTGTGTGACTACTCTGGCGAAGTTTCGACCAGTAAATCGCAGTCTGTCTCCAATATATTTGATATCTCCATCTTCAGTGGGGAGAAATTTTCTGCGCTGAAGATGGCTGCTACACTGGTATTTATCTACGCAGTACACGGCGTCCCATCCCACACGACAGTACCACTACTAGTACTACCACTGATGGCGTCTTTAACCACACTATAAATGCAATACATTTCTTTGACATTTAACGTTTTTGTGCAGTGAATTAACATGCACAAAAATATCGGACTGGAGGCTGAATATTTTCCATTCGACTTGAGGCGCTTCTGATTTCGTTGGACCTCACGAATGGCGTATTCTGAAGCACAGTTGTGACGCTACACACTACAGGCCTTAAAGCAAATGAAACCATATATATATATATATATATATATATTTTTAATTGACTTACCTTGTAGACTCGGAGCGCTGTAGTGGTAAGGACGCCCGTCGCTGCCTTGGACTCAGCGTCGTAGTAACGTGCAATTCTGACGTGCTAGGAAAGTGGGGTAAAGAGTAGGTTTCTTGAGTAAGTGGTGTGGACTCGAACCCAGGACTCAGCTGCGGCTGCGGTGGGAAATAGGGTGAGTACGCTGCCGGTTGTGGGGGGTTTGGCTGGAAGTCATAGGGCGACGGTGCTGGTGTGGGAGCCACAGCGGGGTGATGGTGATGGTGATTGTGGTTATATGGGGTGGGTACGTTATAACATTCTTCGTCCATCTTGTAACCCTGCTGATGGGAGGTGCTGGCGAGTTCCGTTGGTCGAGTGTAACGCGGAGAGTATGTCTCCTGGAAGCTCGGAAGAGGGGCTCCAGGTCCTACGGGGCTCAGGGGGCCCGCACAACCTCCGGGAGATTCGTGATGAGGCGGGGCTGGTTCCTGCTGAAAAACTACGTCTGGGAACGGATCGAGCTCCTCTGCAAGAGCTCCAGTGTCTTCAGAATATGGGGCGGACAGCAGATCGGCGAAGCTGCTTGGTCCGAATGGGGACTGCAAAACAAGAAAACATTGCTTGGAAGCTGAAGAAAAACATGCATGTGCCGCAACAATGAATCGTACAGTCAGATGTCTTAATCCAGTTCATATCACCACAACACAGTCACAGGAAAAAAAAATTAATATTACTCTCCAGCATACACGTTGCCATTCGAACCAGTCCCTTTTCTACAACATGTTTACGAGGCTTTAGCCGTTTTGAACCACAGGCATGGCTCTCAAAGCAGCCCTCGCGATACTGCAACAAAGGAAAGCGTTGCTTGCTTGGATATACGAGAACCATTTAACCCGAGGAGTCATTATCAATAGCTAAAATATCTACAAGTTCACTCTGTAACATGTCAAGAAGGCACAGAGGGGAAGTACAGGTACAGCTCTACCCTTTCTTTAATCTCAGTGCTATAAGAAAATGGGTGGTTACCGCCACGCTCCGGCCACTTTACCCCCGGGAAAGAGACTCGGTACCCATTGTATAGAAGGTTAGGTAAGCTGGTCTGAACGGGTGAGGAAAATCTCGCCCCCACCGAGATTCGATCCCCGAACCATCCGGCTCATAGCGAGTCGCTATACCAATTGAGTTATTCAGGCTCACAAGATAAAATAATATGCCTATAAATTATAAACATCCTCAGCCAGATTAAACCATTTCGCGATGCTTGATTACTGTTCCATTAAAATCCATTTTATTATCGTCCTCGCATCTTCTCACTAATTTTCAAAACTACTTCTTGCTACAATATTTGCCCATTGCGCTTCTATCTGCTTTGTCGCAGTCAGTATAATCATTCATACAGTCACAAGGCACTAGTGAAAATTTAATTGCGATTCATAAATGCTATTACTTTTGTAGGCACGGGACGTACATGCAACTGTTTAACTCGATATAAACCACGCGTATGGAAGAAAACACACGTGATGACATACCGTCGTGTTTGATATGAGAAAATACTTCATTAGGATCAAAATATCCATATATTCCAGTTACTAAAATAGGTAACGTTTTTCCACGTTAGTTGGGGAATGTATATTAACAAGATAGAGGAAAAACATGTTATTAAATAACAGTTCACAGAGTTCACACTTTCACCGAAAATTGAAATACAGGTTGAGCTACGAACTTGAAGGAAGGCATCACGCAGTGCTAGAATAACATATAATAAAATTAATTATATACGTCAGCACTACCTTTATTATTAATATATAAGGCTACATGTTTCGACCCATCAGTCGGTCATCTTCAGACTTACATAGCAGACTAAGTCATTGGTGCTGCGTGCACATTAGGATTCCAATATGTTTACATTAATAAAATACATAAAATACCAGATTTTATGTATTTTATTAATGTAAATATATTGGGATCCCAATGGGCACACAGCACCAAAGTCTTAGTCTGCTATGTAGGCCTGAAGATGACCGACTGATGGGTCGAAACATGTAGCCTTATATATTAATAATAAAGGTAGTGCTGACGTATATAATTAATTTTATTGTATAAAAAATACAGGAACGCATCCCTTCCGATACACTTCCGGCAAAAATCCGGACGGCATACCCACTCAGAAAAATATAAGGTAAAAAAGGTAAAGCAGTCCCGTTACAGGCCCGGAGGGTTCCAGGAAGTTAAGGTTCCCAGATTTCTTGACAACGGCACAGGATGGTGGTAGACTGTCAGCCTTACGCACCGGCCGCCTTTACCCCCAGGAAATGCTCCTGGTACTCATTTCTGTTAGAGGCTGAGTCGACCCGAGGGTCATAGTGCGATCGGAAGGATTTTTTGTCAATGAAAAATCCACTGACACTAGCTGGAATCGAACCAGCGACCTTCCGCTTTGTAGCACAACTGTAGCACCACTGTGCTACCGCGGTCCCCCACTCAGAAAAACATACTGCGTAAAAGATCACATTAGAACAGGCCACGGACGACCAGAAGGGGAGTAAATGTATAGTTCTACGCTTTCTTTAACCTCGGAGCTAGATGGGAGTGGGTGGCCAAAGCCACGCCCCGGCCGCTTTACCTCCGGGAACGACACTCATTGCATAGGGGGCTGGGTGGACCCCAGGGCCGGTCTGGACGGGTTTCGATCCGTCTAGCCCGTAGCGAATCGCTAAACCGACTGAGCCATACTGGCCCACAAAACATACCCTATAATGAGTACAATTAACCACAAATATTCTGTTCTTGCAACACCTCTAGATCCTTCTTGCACGCGAGTTTACGCAACTTATGTTCTGAAATATGCAAATGTAGAAGTAATGAATGTAACACTACTAACCTCTATATTATTATTATTATTATTATTATTATTATTATTATTCCATTAGTACCCTTTACCGTAACAACGTCGACCAAGCACCGTCATAAATCCAAAATCATTCTTCGTTAGAGTACAGCGACACAAAATAACATTTACTGTTCCAGAAAAGAAAAGAAAAGAAAAAAAAAACCCTAGTCATTTAATATCGCTACTTATTCACAAGATAAACAAAATTAAGAGCAGAAGCAACCGGATTTTTTTTTGAGCAAGCAATTTCTCCGTGGCTTAAAATGTTTGATATGAATGACCAATTTCGTATCTGCAACTGCTGCACTCAACTCGACTTGTGCCACTTCAGTTCCTGCAGACAAACACCACTTCAACTCTCTGCTGACATCATCACAGAGAAACTTCTCTTGTCTTCCACCTCGCAGTTACATAAACCATTTGTGTTTTAATGCACAGACGCAGTTTACTTTACGATACATGGATGACAACATAACAGTTTCATAAGAGATTTGTTGTGTCGTACTGACAGCCACACGCGATCAGGATCCAACTGTCTTCATTTAAGTGGCCCTAAAATTAATCAGAGTCACATGATCCGCATATAGCAAAAGCACTGTAAGGACATTATAAACACTATTTCCCAACCGGTCCACAAATGTCTTTCACATAAACAAACCTACTTGTGCGTAATTTTTAATTACGACATCCATTCGGGATGATTATGAAGTCACTTTGACTATAATGTCACATATAAGTGCAAATTTGTATTGTCAACAAACGAATTTAGAGACACGATACTGACAACTGTGTTTAAACAAGTTTTTTTTTTTGAGCCCTGAGATACACTTTTAGGAGAAATAAGGTACTAGATTAATTAAATTATGAAACCAGACAAAGTATCTGATATTCTGATTTTGTTACACGGCCACAAAAACTGGAGACTTGTCCAGTCTTTCCTTCTTCACACTCCGTTCTTGTAAAATAAGCCGCAACAAATATTTGCAACACAACCGAACACTCTGGTGCAGTCCTCAGCAAATCTGCTTCGCATTCGAAAGAAAACAGAGTTTGTCTGTCGACCACAAAACGGCTTGCTTTTGATTTTATTTAAACCCTCGAAGCAAACTGCAGAACTGTTGTTCAAAATGGACTTACAATGCTACCTTCGGAATCCCTCCCACTTCAAACTTCATAATCGTCCTAACATGCATCATCGTACACCCTACGTAAGTGGAAGACTCGAACAACATTTATTACCGTATAAAGCAACATTTTTTTTTTTGTTGCAGTGCACAGCCGTCATAAAATGGTTTGCATTAAATGCTGATCCTCGTGACTTAGGCCTAATTTATCACCAACTTAATAACTGAATGCCGATCCCGGTGGCTGCGCGGTCTGCAGCCGTTCGCTTCCTGGGGCTGTGGGTTCGAATCCCGCAGGAGGCATGGATGTTTGTCTCTTGTGAGTGTTGAGTGTTGTCAGGTAGAGGTCCCTGCGACGTGCCGATCACTCTACCGACTGAGGGTCGTCGTTCTGTGTGATCTAGAAACCCCAAGAAGGTGGAGGCCATGACCCGCGTTGGGCCGCAGCGCCGCAGGAGGGGAATATAACCAAACACGTGGATTGAACGGGCTAGGAGCCGGACGGACAGGGGTTCGAATCTCGTGAGGAGCAAGATATATTTTTATCTTCTCCAAAATGTCCAGACCGGCTCTGAGGCCGACTTAGCCTCCCATTCAATGGGTACCGTGGTTCTTTCCAAGGAGTTAACTGGCCGCGGCGTGAAGTTAAACACTCACCTGTGTCTAGTGCCGAGGTTAGGAAAGACTCCGGCTATACGCCTTCATTGGGGTGGGCAGGGAAAACGTTTTACATAGAGTACTTGAGGAGCTGTTCAAGGAATTCCCTACCATATACGGAACCAAAAGTTTACTACCGTGCTCGCATGGTCCTGTCACTGGACTGCTTCTTGAGTCCGGTGAACCCAATCCCACGAACCATATTCTAGGAGGTAATTTATCACTGAAAACTATTCCCAGCACCAGCAGCCCAACATTAAAAGTGTTAATTCAGAATTATCACCTGTCTTTTGCAATTAATTCAATATACTGCTTTTACTACATGTCGCTGCGTGAGCACCGAAACAGTCTAGACCTGCTCGCAGCATGATCGCAGCGTCACAATTTGAAAAGGCCGCGTTTAAATTTAATGTTTCTTATTACAATTATTTTATAAATTTGCACCAACATTACACGGATGGACAGTAGGATGTCTAACGGTAAATTTATCCTAGCGCATACCATGAAGTAATATAAGTGAGTAGTGGTATATATCCACCCATTCTTAACCTTGGGACTAGACGAATGTCAGTGGTCAAAATCAGGCTGAACAAGCCCCAGAGCCGATATGGACGTTTTAGAGAAGAAAAAATCTCTTGGCCCTGCCTGAATTCGAACCCCGGACCATACAAACCGTAGCTATTCGCTATACCGACTACGCTATCATGGAACCTAGTAAGATATCTATGGAATGTCAGTCGGGGCGGATTGAAGAGGAAGTGGCCGTGGCAGATTTTGAGCTACATTTGTCTGGACGTACCCAAGGAAGCAACGAAGAACTTCAGGTATGATACATACGTGGAGCTTGTGGGGGAAGATTCGAACAGCGCCGCCACATACGAAAAGCAAAGGAAACCACTGCTGTGCAAAGCGGGAACACAAAAATTACAGGCAGAGATGTGAAAAATACAAAATGTTTTCACTTGTGTTTTATAGTGACGTTACGGTCTAATATAAGAATACAGACAGCGGCTGATTGAAGACAATGCTGATGAGAATATATAGACACAAGACGGAGAAAATGGAGAATGGAGAGAACGGTGTAACGAGGAAATTAATTTTTCGACCACTGTTCATATGCTTATTTAATTATGGAGATTAGACGGTTAGACATGTAGCAGGAATGGGAGGTACAAAATTCAAGCACTATTTTGGTCGCAAAATCGCCATGGGAAGAGACCACTCCGTAGACGTAGCCGTAGCTGGGGATGATACTAAAGTGATTCTTAGAGGAGGGTGTTTGAAGTGTGTAGATGTGACTAAGCTGGCTACACACAGAAGCTAGTTTCGTCATCTTAATGACATGGCAACGAAAGTTCGGGGTTCTTATAAACGTAGGTATCTCATTAGCAGTGGAGTAACCTTCAACATTTATGGAAGATCTGGCAGCAAGGATTTACCATAAAGCTAGTCTGATGATTTTAACCGCAGCTGTTAAAGAAGTAGAAAAAGTAAGATAAAATTTCTTATTCTGTACTTAGACATACGCAATAAAAACCATTACAAAGCATGTTCTTGTCTCCCAGAGATATTCGTGTCCTGAGAACAATACAACACACTTCGTCTGTCTACGAAGAACCTAGTCATTTGTCAGTGCCACTTAGATTGCCTAAACACAGTTAATGAACAATAAACCGCACTGACAGTTAACTGGTTTCTTCCGTATCGCAGTCAACTGTCACTGGCATCACACCAAAACACGTTTCGCAACAGAAGCCCGTTTACGGGCCACCTTGTTCAGTTGGCTTATTAAATGAAATTTGAAATTCCTTTTTACGTTAATTTAGGTACGTAAAATTGTGGATTAGTGACTTCATACTGACCGATTGAGGTGGTTAGGCGGTCTAGGACATATATTGGCTCTTATACCCCAACAGTGACAAAGGAAATTTTAAATCCAATTAGGATATGAAAGTAGGTTACGTCTGATTTATTTCTGTTTGTGTCGTCCTGTGTGGATAGAGGCCTGGAGTCGTTTCGATCCCCCGTTGGAGTCATGTCGAATACCTACAGCAAAAATAAGATTTAAATCTCGGAACAGCGGGAGGCCTTGGGTCGAAATGGTATGTAGGTGCTAACAGACAGAAAGGAATTTCATATTGGCAGCACGTCATGAGGCACGTATTCCTTCTACGGTTCGGACACTGCGATCATGGATTCGAATCCCACTTAGGGCATGAAAGCATGTCTGCTTTTTTTGTGTTGTCATATGTAGGTAGAGGCCTTGAGATGGACCTATTCACAGTCCAAGGATTTCTACCGTATGTCTCCAAACAAGATTCAGAGACTCGGAAAACGGAAAGACCTGGACCGCACAGGTCTGTAAGCGCCGGTGAACGTCACAGAACTTCAAACTTACTTACTTACTTAATCCATGGTGCACAGTCCTTCTTGAGAAGCTAACTGGTTTGCAGCTAGTCAAGAAATTCCCCGCATTTCACGGAACCTGAAGGTCCATTACCGCACTCACAAGCGTCCGCCACCTGTCTCTATCCTGGGCCAGCCCAATCCAGTCCATATACCCACATCCCACCTCCTGGAGATCCATCCTAATATTATCCACCCATCTATGCCTAGG
>Ga0123357_10002318_pt1 | contig 21131 bp, 11 predicted proteins | sample TergutEmb28metaG_FD_89873 | JGI IMG/M metagenome (GOLD analysis project Ga0123357, IMG submission 89873) | Embiratermes neotenicus P4 segment gut microbial communities from Petit-Saut dam, French Guiana - Emb289 P4 | ecosystem: Host-associated > Arthropoda: Insects > Digestive system > Gut ... | reverse complement strand
TTGTATTGTTTATCTGTTCCCAAGTCTATTCCGTAAGTGTTTTCTTTATAGTTTACTGCACTGTTGTTGGTGTTTGCTCTTGCCTGCCAACCATATCCTCTTACCCATGTCTGATATTGATGTTTAGTTTCATCACTATTGCTTGTCCTCAGTTCTCCCATTCTTTGTAAGAGTGAGTCGTTGGTCATTGGCCATGTGCTTGTCTGGTCACTTGCTCCTAGTAAGGTAACTAGTTCTTTTCCATAGCTTGGTGCCAGATACCAGTTTGCACTGTTTGCTTGGCCCAGGTTCATTTGTTGCCCGTTTAACAGATTGTAATTGTATAGTCCTACTTCTAATGGACCGTTCGTTAGTGTGTAGTTTCCTGTACTTGCTGACTGGTTAGATGCGTTTATTATTTCTAGTGGTAGTGCTTTGCCTGTTATGTTTCCTCCTGTGTTATTTACTTCTATGGCGTAACTTCCACTTGTTGTTTGTGTGCTTATCAAGTCTCCTATGTTGGCTGCTAGGTTGGTGTTCATTGTTATTGTGCTTGGTGTTTGTCCGGCTGTTGCTCCGTTTATTGCTGTTCCGTTTAATATTTTATAGTCTGCCGGATTAGTTGAGTTTGTCGGCGGCGCTACAAAGTTTATCTGGCTGTCAGTGCTGGTTAATGTTCCTACTGTTGAGTTTCCTGTTACATTCCAGGTTCCTCCGTTTGTTATGTTTACGTCTACAGGATCTATTATGCCTGTTAGCGTTGCATTGTTTGTTATGTTCAGGACTGCACCTGTTTGTCCTGTTACGTTACTTACTAGTTGAGCCCCTCCGGTTGTACCGTCTAATGTTAATGATCCCTGGCTTATTGTTGTCACTCCTGTCCAGTTTGTTTGGCCACTTAGTGTCAGGGTTCCTGCTTCGTTTTTGGTTATGCTTCCGTTACTTTGGTCAAAGTTTCCTGCATAGGTGAGATTTTCTATTTGGTTGATTGTTAGGTTTTTTCCTGCAAGGGTTATGTTTCCTTCTGCCTGACCGGAGAGGTTCTGGATTGTTGTCGTTGTTCCTGCTATGTTACTTATATCTAGTGTGCCACTGTTTATTGTTACACTACTACTGTTTGCTATGCTTCCGTTTTGGTTTAGTTCTAATATTCCTCCGTTTATTGTTGTTTTTCCTGTGTAACCGTTTGCCTGATCAAGTATTAGTGTGCCTGCCCCGTTTTCTGTGAGGTCTTGTCCGTTCCACCCTGTTGCTGAGGCTGCTTCGTTGTTTAGGGCTGTGTCATCGAGCTCGAAGCTGCTCCCGCTTGCTAATGTGAAGATTCCATTTCCTGTTACAGGACCGCTTGTCCAGGTTAGTTCATAACCTACGAGATAGTCGTCTCCGTTGGCGCTTTTTTCCGCTCCGGCTATAAGGTAGTCTGCAGATGACCCGCTCCCTGCTCCGGTGACTGTTGTGAAGTTTCCTGTTATCCCTCCTGTTGTGTGTATGAGTACGAAGTCAGTTCCTGTTATCTGGCTGGATTTTGTGGGGGTGGTTGCGCTGTAGCCTGTTATGTTCAGTGTGCCGTTTATAGATGCGGTTGCCGCTGTTATTGCTGTGTTTGTTCCTTTTGTGATGTTCAGGGTGGAACCTGCATCTTGTATGAATTCTCCCCCTATCGCAAGGTCGCTTGTTGATCCTGTTATGCTTGTTGTTGCTCCGCTTTGTGTTTCGTAGTTGCCGGTAGTTGTGAACGCTCCTGTTTCGCTGAAGGTTAAACCGCCTGCTTGGACTAATACGCTTCCTTGAGTTGATCCTGCTCCGCTCAGGGTGGTCGTGCCTGTTCCGCTCTGGATCAGTTCGCCTGTCCCGCTCAGTATGTTTGAGTTGCTGTATGCGTTGCTTCTGTCTATGTTGACTGTTCCGTTGTTTGTTATTGTTGTTCCTGCTGTTGTTGCTGTTTGTCCTGTTGTTCCGCCGTTTCCTAGCTGCAGTGTCGCCCCGCTGGCTATTGTTGTTGCTGTTGATGTGTTTGTTCCTGTGAGGATTAATGTTCCTGCATTTACATTTGTTGCCCCTGTGTAGCTGTTGTTGCCACCCAGGGTTTCTGTTCCGGCAGCAAGGGTGAGACCTCCACCGGTGCCGGAGATTGCCCCGCTCAGCGTGCCGCTGGCGTTTGTGAGTGTGAGGGTCTCAGCGCCGAGATTTACTGTGCCGGTGCCTGATATGGTTGTTATTGACGCCCCCGCTGTTGTGCCTGATATGTTAAGTGTCCCGTTGTCTGTTACTCCTGATGAGGTAGCTATTGAGCCAACGCCGCTAAGGGCAAGTGTCCCCGCTCCTATGGTCGTTGTTCCGGTATAGGTGTTTATCTGATCTAGTGTTAATGTGCCTGCTCCTTCTTTGTCAAGAGTTGTACCATTCCAGCCTGTTGCAGAGGCTGCCTGGTCGGATAGTATTGTGTCGTCTACTATGAAGTTTGTTCCTGTGGCTATTGTGAAGAGTCCGTTTCCTGTTGTTGTACCGCTGAACCATGTGAGGCCTAGACCAAGGTCATAGTTGTTGCCGACTATGCCGTAAGTGGTTGTGATGTAATTTGGTGTTGTTCCGGTGCTCCCTGTGTTTACTGTGAGGTTGTTTTCTGTTATCCCGTTTGTTGTGCTTATCAGTGTTAGATTGCCTGTTAGCTGGCTGCTGGCTGTTATTGTACCTGTGGGGCCAAATCCCGTTATGTTCAAGGTGCCGCTAAGGGTCGCGCTGGCTGCTGTTATTACTGGGGTGGTTGAGGTCCCTAATGCTATGTCTAATGTGCCGTCCTGTGTGAAGGCGCCTCCTATGGATAATGTGCTCCCTGCCGCTATGCTAGTTGTTCCTGTGCTTTCTGTTGTGTATGCTCCTGTAGTTGTGAAAGCTCCTGCCTGTGTGAATGCCAACGTCCCTGTCTGTACGTCTACGCTCCCTATGCTTGAGCCGGTACCGGAAAGGGTCGTTGTGCCTGCTCCAATTTGAGTGATTGCTCCTGTGCCGGTGATTATACCGGAGTTGGTTATTAACGTACCGGAAGCAGGGGCAAAGGCCAGTGTTGCGTTATCTGTTATATTTCCCACTATTGACCCGTTGGTTGTTCCGTCTCCAAGCTGTAATGTGCCCGCTGAGATGGTTGTACCTCCGGAGTAGGTATTAGCTGCTGTGAGTATTGTTGTTCCTGTACCGATCTGAGTGACTGCCCCTGTTCCGGAGATTACACCGTCGAAAGTCACAATATCGCTGCGGTTGAATGCCAGCGTACCATTGTTGGTTACATCACCCACTATTGAGCCGTTTGTTGTGCCGTCACCTAACTGTAATGTGCCGGCATCTATGATTGTACCGCCTGTATAGGTGTTTGTGGCATTAAGTATTAATGTACCGCCACCTGTCAATTCAAGAGTACCAGGGACTACTGGTGGCCCGGGATCATCGCTGACGGGGCCGCTTTGGGTATCAATCGTACCGGTTGGTACGTTAAAGGTAGGGTCACCTGAAAGGGTTATAGAATTTGCTATGTTATAGCCGCCCGTGGCGTCAAAAGCCAGAGTTGTCCCTTCCCACATGGCCAAAGTGCCTGTACCAAGGGCGTTGTTATTCCCTATTACAATGGTTCCATTTTCAAGGGTTGTCCCTCCGGTGTAGGTGTTGACACCGGCAAGTTCCAGAGTACCTGTGTCGGTTTTGGTAAGAGAGCCTGCACCATCAATTATTCCGGTCATTGCTAGGGTAGTGCCATCGTTTACGTCAAATGTACCTCCTCCAGCATTTAGGGTTGTGGCGCGGTCGGACGTGATGTCGGCTGTTGTGCTGAGCGTGCCGTCGTCAAAGCTGAGACCGCCTGCCGTATCACCAAGGTTGTCATCGGCGGATATTTGCAGGGTACCTCCGTTTATTGCTGTCCCACCTGTGTAGGTATTAGCTCCAGTTAGTACCAGTGTGCCATAGTCGGTTTTTTCCAGTTCTGTTGTCCCCTGCAACACTGAATCAATTGTGGCTGTATACCCTGTTCCCACTGCTGTACCGTCTCCTACTCTGATTTCCGTAACACCTGTTCCTGCTATTGTTTCTCCCAAAGTGATCGAGCCACCGGTTATATCATAACCGTCCACAGAAAACTGCATCCCTTTTGATTCTACTTGGCCGGCGCTGTTGTCCACAATAACAGTGCCAGGAGTGCCTTCAAATACGGCATAGGAGTTTTGAGCATACGCAACATTGGCGCTACTGCTACTATCTGTCCAGTTAGCGTTGCTGGTAGCTGCGTTCCAGGTGCCGTTACCTGCATCCCAGTAACTGAGCATGAGAGTACCTATGGTGTAACTCAGGTCTACCTGATTGCTAACCAAAGTATCTATGGTATATATCCCACCAGGGTCCGGCGTATCGCCGATGGTTATGCTGCCGGTACCAGTCAGCGTGCCTGTATAGTCGAAGAGGCGATATAATCCCGGGCCGAAAGTACCCCCTGCCGAAGCAGCGACATTCAGTGTACTGGTACCTTCAAGGTAGATGTTGCCCTTGACTACGGTTAGGTCGTTTAATGTTCCCCCGCCGCCAGTCGCTTCGGCAGTTACGTCACCAAACCTGTAATTGAGTATGGAACCGTCGTTGAGCGTGAGGTTGCCGTTGATTGTGAGTGTTCCGGGGACATTCACATTGCCCGGGGCAAGGATTCCTCCGTCCTGAACTGTTATACTGCCGCCTATGGTGCCAATACCGCCTAATGTACCGCCAGAATTAACTGTGGCTAAATCAGTTGTTGCCGTACTGTTACCGTTGATATAAAGGGCACCGCCATTTACTGTAGTAGTACCAAGGGTACTATTGTCAGCAGTTAAGACCGTAATGCCAGCATCTTGGATTACCGATCCTGTGCTGGTTATTTGCGGAGCAAATGTATAGTCATCGCTTGTATGGTTAAAAACTAGAGAGCCGGTTGGATAGATATCTACAGTAGGTGTATCAAGGGTACCAGGAGCAACGGCCGCGCTTTCATCTGCCGCTCCGATGTTGATTACACCTGTCCCGCTATTTGTGGCAACCGTTACGCTGGCAGCAGAGACTTCGCCGCCGTCCGAAATTGTCAGTGTACCACTTCCCCCTTCACTTACTACCAGACTGCCGCTGTTCTCCCACTGTGATCCCGCACCGCTCACCGTTACCACGCCAACGCTACCTGGAGTGCCAGAGGCGGGAGGAAAGGGAACAACAGGAGTGATATCAATATAGCCATCTGTATCAGATACGTAGCCACCATTTGAAATGGTCAAGTTGCCGGTACCTTCATAGCCCACATAGAGGTCACCGGAATTTGTCCATGCGGAGTTGGCTCCATCTACTGTAACTGTGCCGGTAGAAGCCATAGCAATGCCAATATAACCGGTATTATCGGAAACAGTGCCGCCGTGGGCGATGTTCATGGTGCCGCTGCCATTAAATCCCACATAGAGGTCACCGGAATTTGTCCACACGGAGTTGGTTCCGTCTACTGTGACTGTGCTGTTAGATGCGGAGCCAATATAGCCTTCCATACCTGGAAAACCAGTGATATATCCGTTGACATCTGAAACAGTACCGCCATTAGTAATGCTCAGAGTGCCGTTGCCATATTGACCCACATAGAGGTCACTGGAATTCGTCCATGTAGAATTGGCTCCGTCTACCGTAACTGTACCGTTAATTTCAAGAGCGTCAGCGATATAGCCGTTAGTATCAGAAACTGTGCCGCCGCTAGTGATGCTCAGACCGCTTTCAATAATGAGGTCACCGGAATTTATCCATTTGGAACCGGTTCCATCTACTGTAACTGCATAGACGGGAGTGGGATTATAGCTTATAACGCCGCCATTATCCGAAACCGTGCCGCCATCTGTAATGTTCAGATTGCCTGAATCAACATAGATGTAACCTGTGTTTGTCCATTTGGAACCGGTTCCATCTACCGTAACCACACCGGTGGAACCAGCATTATAGCCAATATAACCGTTAATATCTGAAACGGTGCCGCCATTGGTGATGTTAAGTGTAGCACTGCCTGTATTGCCTACATAGAAGTCACTGGAATTGGTCCATATCGAGCTCCCACCTATCGCAACCGTACCCTGATTGATATAGCCGCCAAAATCGGAAATGTTGGCACCGGGGGCAATGGTAATACTGCCGGCACTGAGGTCGAGGTTACCTGGGATGGTAATACTGTCGTTGATATTGATAGCATTAGCAGCGTTGAGGGTGATGTTGGCACCGTTTGGACCGGTGCCGGTAATTGAACTGCCGGCGTTAATATCAATGTCGTTGCCGGAGTTGAGGATCAGGTTGTTCCAGCTGTACCACGAGATTGGAACAGCAACGATAATGTCGCCTGTGGTAGTTTGGACTGTGTTGTCGGTTTGGGGTATTATGCCATTGTTGTTAAGATAGTTAGTAAGATCGCTGATATTGAGATTGTTGCTACCATCGGAGGCAGTAAAGAGCATGTATGGAGCAGGAACGCCGCTGATGCTGATGGGAATGTAGCTGACACCGACTGTAGGGGAGTTGGAGATAGTAATGTCATCAACGGCATACACAGGCGTCGTGTTGAGAGTCAGAGCCAGAGCTGCTGCTCCGGCAAGAGCCGCGATTGCCAGCTTCCTTTTGTTATTGCGCCCTGTTTTGTGAGCTTTTGTTATCTCCGCTACTGCTACCCAACTGCCAGAAGTTTCACTCCATATTGCTTTGAATATTTTGTTCATGGTTGATTCCTCCCCACGGTTACTTTTATTGGTTGGTTATTGTAGAGGCGCACAGCGTGCGCCCATGTTGTATATTTTTCGGAACGTCCAGTATGCTCCCTTTATACGGCTATATATGCCGAAGCTTGCGGCATGTACCGTTGACCGTAAGGGGTAGCCATTGGCCATTCGTATTGTTTGGCGCCTACAAACCTACACTACATTTCTTGCCTATTCCTCTTTCTATTTATTCAATTAGGCAATTTTTAGCTTATGTTCTTCTTTACGCTACTATTCCTACTACCTCAGGTAATACCTGAGCTAATGCAAATAACTATATAGAAAAAATGATAAAAATGTTATTATTTAATAGTATAAAAATAGTATGATTAGGCAATAATCTGAGATGCCTAATGTACGTCCCCTATACAAAATCTTGCTTCTTTCAAAGGCATAAAACCCGTAAGGGCAACCATCCTCAGTTGTCCGATCAACCGATTAACCACCCCGTCCTTCGGCTACCACTCCACGGATGGGAATTTCAGGCAGCCACATAAAAAAAGCCGAAAAAGGATATTATTCCCTTTCCGGCTTTCATATTTTCTTTGAAAAGCTTTTGCTTTCTATATTAAATTTTCTGTTATGAATTGCGTGTCGTCTCACAGTAAGGCCTTTTCCCTTCCTGATCGTAGACACTGTTTTATGGGCTTATTTATTAGAACTAATTTAAATTAGTTTTAATCTAATTTTTTTATGAAGCTTTTATATCACCTTCCTGAGCAAAATCAAGTTATTTCTAAGATATGGTAGGAGTATTAGCAAAAGCCAAAATCACATATGGAGCGGGAAACGGGATTCGAACCCGCGACCTTCAGCTTGGGAAGCTGACACTCTACCACTGAGTTATTCCCGCATGAGAAAGTTCTATTTACAGTAGAAAGGGCTTCACTGTCAATCAATTTCTGGTTATACTTCTTCAAACCTTTTCAATCCTGCTTCAAGCCTTCTTAAAGTCTCTTCCCTGCCAAGTACCTCCATAACTTCATAAATGCTGGGAGATACTGTCCCTCCTGAAAGAGCTATACGGACTGCCGGACCTATTTGCCCCATTTTTATACCTACTTCTGAGCATACCTCTTTAAACGCGATCTCTATTTGGTCATGACTGAATTCCGAAAGTTTATAAAACTCCTCCACAAGGAGTTTTATATACCCTGAAGTTTCCGGCTTCAGATTCTTTGCTATTGCTTCAGCATCATACTCCAGCTCTTTTTTGTAGTAGAAGAGTACGGCATCTGCCATCTCCAGCATGGTCTTTACCCGCTCCTGGACTGTTTTAACCGCTGTTGTGAGGCTTGGAGAGTTTAAATCAGGTATTACTCCGCGTTCTTGAAGAAAAGGGAGCAAAAGCTCTGCAAGGCGCTCGGGATCTCCGGTTTTTATATAGTGGCTGTTAAGCCAGAGAAGCTTATCAGGGTTAAATACCCCTGCTGACTTCCCTACTGCTTCTATTGTGAATTTTTCTATCAGTTCTTCTCTGCTGAATATTTCTTCGTCCCCATGGCTCCATCCAAGGCGTACAAGATAGTTTATCATTGCCTCAGGAAGAAATCCCATCTCTTTATAAGCCATTACACTAGTCGCGCCATGTCGTTTCGAAAGCCTTGTTTTATCTGCGCCAAGAATCATGGGTACATGGGCAAATTGGGGGACAGGATAACCAAGTGCCTCATAAAGCAGTATCTGCCGTGGGGTATTGTTTATATGGTCATCTCCGCGGATTACGGTTGTTATCTCCATTGCGGCGTCATCTATGACTACCACAAAGTTATATGTGGGCGTCCCGTCACTCCGCTGAATTATCAGATCGTCAAGCTCTTCGTTGTTAAAGGAGATATGACCTTTTATCAGGTCATTAAATGAAGTTACTCCATCTTCAGGAGCTTTAAACCTTATTACATAAGGAACTCCTGGCCTATCTTCTTTAATATTACGGCACGTCCCGTCATATTTTGGTTTTCTCCCCTCTTTTAAGGCCTGTTCCCGTTTTGCTTCCAGTTCTTCAGTTGTGCAGTAGCATTTATAAGCTTTTCCCTCTTCTATAAGCTTTTCAATATATTTTTTGTAGAGCGGAAAGTTATCTGACTGGTAAAAGGGCCCTTCATTCCAATCAAGGCCAAGCCACTCCATGCCCTGAAGAATAGCATCAACTGATTCCTGGGTTGACCGAGCAACATCTGTATCTTCAATACGCAGAATAAAAGTTCCGCCTGTTTTTCTGGCAAGTAGCCAGTTAAAAAGAGCTGTTCTGGCTCCTCCTATATGTAGATATCCTGTCGGGCTGGGTGCAAAGCGAAGGCGATTTTTTGACATTTAATTCTCCGGAATATGTATCAATTCAAAATTCATCATCTGTATCTTCATCAGCAGCCGTTGGCAAAGAAGTTGATGGTACACGATACTCTTCATCTGCCCAATTTCCAAGATCAATTAGTTTACAACGCTCAGAACAGAAAGGACGGAAAGGATTATCCTCCCATTTGGACATTTTATGGCATGTCGGACATTTGACTATTCTGGTTGTTTTTGATTTCAAGATATTCTATTTATCCTATCATTGTTGTAGGGGCAGGGCTCGCCCCTGCCCAATTATTTAGGGCATCTGCATTTTCATTCAGGGCGACCGCAAGGGTCGCCCCTACGTTTTTTATGTTTTATTTTCGCGTGTTTCGCGGTTTAACCCAATGATCTCTTAAATTGTAATTGTTTCTCCGGGCTCAGGCTCCTGCTGATCAATTCCGGCGGTTATAGAATAAAAGGAGATACAAAAAAATATGAAGATGGTTAAAAGAAGAACAATAATAAATGGAAACAGCTTCGGTTCATTTGCAGACGGTTTGGTAACAAGGCCTATACAGATAAGTATTACAGCCATTCCTCCTATAAACATCCCCCAAAAAAACGAAAACAGTGTAGCCGTAAATGCTGTAACAGTTACAAGTATAATTGAAAGTATAAGAAAAGAGAGGCCGGCTCTTACTATTTTTCTGTTCATTCACTGCCCCATAAACCAGCTTGTATCCCCTGCTCCCTGGCGGATAATCTCCGGAGTATCTCCAATAAGCGATATTACCGAGCTTACGTCATGAGGCAAGTTACCGCCATCTATAACAAAATCCAACTGTTTTCCCATTTCTTCATAGACTGTTAGCGGATCGCCTATGGGGTCTTCACCCGAAATGTTCGCGCTGGTGGTAATTATAGGATGTCCAAGTTCACGGGTTATCGCAAGACATATATTATTATCCGGAACTCTTATACCGACTGTTTTTTGTTTTGTCTGAACAAGATCAGGGACAGTTGCTGTTGCATCAAGTATAAAGGTATAAGGGCCCGGAAGGTGGCGTTTCATAACTTTATAAGCAAAGTTGCTCACTTTTGCGTATTTGGCTATGTCAGAGAGGTCTGAGCATATAAAGGAGAAGGGCTTTTTGCTTTCTCTATGTTTTATCTGGTAAATCCGCTCTACACCTTTTTTATTAAATATGCTGCACCCTATTCCATAGGTAGTATCTGTAGGATAGGCTATTACCCCACCCTCTTCCACTGATTTTACAACCTGTGAAATAAGACGTCCTTGGGGATTGTCAGGATTAATCGCTATTAGCATGGTTTTATTCCGGATTCAGCATAAGAAGCTCTTTATGTACAAATTTTCCGTTTTTCTGGATAAGGATATCGTCAAACCATATTTCTCCGTCACCTTTAAGTATCTTTACCATATCCCAATGTACTGCTGATTTGTTTGAATTATCGCACTCATCATAACATTGACCCGGGGTAAAGTGAATTGACCCGAATATTTTCTCATCAAAAAGTATATTTCGCATAGGGCGGTTGATTCCGGGGTTTACCCCTATGGCGAATTCTCCTATATACCTTGCCCCTTCATCAGTATCAAGAATTTCATTTAACTCCTTATCCATACCTGTTGAAGTGGCTTTCACTATTTTACCTTTTGAAAATTCAAGCCTTATATTATTAAATTCTTTACCCTGGTATATTGTAGGGCAATTATACGTTATGTACCCCTCCACAGAGTTTTTCACCGGAGCTGTAAATACCTCACCGTCAGGAATATTAAATTTCCCGTCACATTTTATCCCGGGAAGCCCTTTTATGCTGAATCTTAAATCTGTATCAGAAGCCTTTATCCTTACTTTATCGGTTTTATCCATCAGCTTTTTAAGTTTTTCCTGTTTTTTCGACTCTGCTTTCCAGTCTATACAACACGCGGAAAATATGTAATCTTCATATTCCTCAAGACTCATTTTTGCTTCCTGAGCCCCCCCATGGGTAGGATACCTTGTAATTACCCAGCGTGTATGTTTTACTCTCTGATCTACTATGGGTCTTGTTACTTTCGCGTATTCGATCATACTTTTCTGATTTGCCTGAGCCATTACCATAGAGTTATCAGCGGCGCCTATGGCGATATAAACATCTACGCTTTTCATAAAGTCCATTTTATGTTGAGGGAAGTAAGATATTTGGTCTTTTTTAGCAGCATTGTAAAAGAGCCTTGAGATTTCAGGGACAGAGAAATCATACTCTACATATTTCGCGCCTTTTGCTATACAGAGTTTGTAAAGCTCCTTTACCAAAGGGAGCGCCTCAAGGCCTGCCGCGCTTATCAGAACGACATCACCTTTTTTTACTTCCGTTGAGTAATTTACCAAAACTTCTGCCCATGAAGTTATACGAGGATCTTTCACTCTGTGCTCCTGTCGAAACCTATTATCTGTTCTATTTTGGGGCATCGCCCTCTACGTTGCCCGTAGGGCATTCATATCAATAGAAATATTGCATATAACCAACACACCCCATAGGTTTAGCCCGTAGGGCTTTAACAATTAATGTCCTACGGACAAAAAAATCTATATGTTCCTTTTTCTATTGATATATAGCGCCTACGTCGTATATCCGGTTTATTTAGGAGCGCCGAGGACGTCGCCTGTGCAATCTCTATTCCCGTAGGGAATACCCCTCGGTAGAAATAATACCTCACCAAATAACTGCAACCTGTAGGGTTGCATCCCTAATGGGATGCAGGGAAATGGATAATTCGTTGCTCTACTGAGCGATAATCCCCACGGGATTCTTCCTTTTCGTATTTTTCGCGTCTTTCGCGGTTTAATACACAGGCGGCAAGTTAACGCCCCTACAGTCCGTTATACCCCTGTATGGCCGAAACCGCCAGCTCCTCTGGAGGTTTCATCAAGCTCTTCCACTGCCTCTATCACCACACGGCTCTGCTTTCCAATAACCATCTGAGCAATACGGTCTCCACGTTTTACTCTGAAAGGCTCTTTGCCGTGGTTTATGACTATTACCTTTATTTCTCCACGATAATCGGCGTCAATTGTACCTGGTGAATTAAGAAGGGTTATTCCATGATTTAAAGCAAGGCCGCTGCGCGGACGAATTTGAGCCTCATACCCTTTTGGTAGGGCAATAGCTATACCTGTAGAAACCAAAAACCTATCGCCAGGCAGTATTGTTAAATCGCTTTCGATATCAGCAACAAGATCCATTCCTGCTGACTGCTCTGTCATGTATAAGGGGGGCTTTATATCTTCCGCTTTTCTGAGTTGTTTAATCTTTAGTACGGGTAATTCTGAGTTACTATTCATAGAGCCAGATCTTCAACTGACATTCGAATATTTTTTGTATTTCCGAGAAACTCCAGTGTGAAAAATTTCTCGTCAAATATTTCATTCGCAAATTTTCTCAAGGAAACCGGAGTTACATTAGCAAGCTCTTCCAACATGGATTCTACAGGCTTATATTCTCCAAAAAACATTTCAGTTCTGGCAATTTTGTTCATCATGCTGTCATTACTTTCCAGCGCTAATAAAGTATTTCCTTTTAATTGGTTGTAATAAGAGGCTAACTCTTCAGTCGAAAGCAGTTCTGTTTTTAATTCCTTCAGTTCTTTAAGTATAAGAGCTATAACAACCTCAGCTTTATCTGAAGTTGTTCCTGAATGAATAACAAATGCCCCGCCTTCCTCGTAAGATATATTATAAGAAAATATTGAGTATGCGAGTCCATGCTTTTCCCTTATTGCCTGAAAAAGCTTAGAACTCATACCAGCACCAAGAAGAGTATTCAGCATATAGGCGTCAAAACGCCTGGGATCTGTCTGAGAAGTACTTACAGTACCAAGACATAATAAAACCTGTTCCATATCACGATATTCATTATTAAGCTGTTTGCGGTATTCCGGCAGTTTTATCTTTTCGCTTGGCCGATTTCCGGGCTTTACATTTTCAAACTGTTTTGAAATCAGAGCCAGAAGCTTTTCATGGTCTACTTTTCCCGCTGCAGTGATAATAATATTTTCAGCGGTATAGTTCTCATTTTTATATTTTATTAAAAGCTCCCTTGTGAAACCGCCTACAGTCAAATCGTCTCCTATAACAGGCCTGCCCATAGGACTATTTTGCCAAAAATGACGCTGAAAAAGATCATGAATATGACTTTCAGGATCATCATACTTCATCCTTATCTCTTGAAGCACTACTTTAAGCTCTTTGTTAACCTCTTTTTCAGGAAAACTGGAATTAAGAAAAATATCAGACAGAAGATCAACAGCTTTTGGAATGAACTCGTCAAGGACTTTGGCGTAATAACAGACATATTCATGGCTTGTAAAAGCGTTTAACACCCCGCCGACAGAATCAAGATCCTTGGCAATCTGGAAGGCTGATCTGCGTTCTGTACCTTTAAAAAGCATATGTTCAATTGCGTGAGATATGCCATTATGTTCAGGTTTTTCGTGTTTCGCGCCTCTTGTAACCCAAAAACCAAGTGCACAAGAATAATCAGCAGGATTATTCTGAGTAATCAGACGAATACCATTTGGTAAAATAGATTTTTTAACCGTACGATTCATAATATATTAAATATACCTAAGATTTTTTAAACCGCAATATTGCATAATTCGGCTTAACGAGCTTTGACTCAAATCAAAAAACCGTTAGTGTTCTAAAAGCAGAGTTTACGCCTGCTCTGAAATATCAGCTCCGAGGGCTTCTTTACGAGAAAGTTTGATTTTCCCCTGTTTATCTATTCCAATACATTTAACCAATACCTGATCGCCTTCTTTAAGAATATCCGAAACATTTTTTACCCGGGTTGTATCAAGTTCTGAAATATGAATTAAACCGTCAGTTCCGGGGAATATCTCTACAAAAGCGCCAAAATCCATGATCTTTTTCACGGTTCCCATATAGAGTTTTCCTTCTTCAGCTTCAGCAGTGAGATCACGGATCATCTTTATTGCCATATCACAGGCTGCTTTATCATTACTGGCTATATTAATCCGGCCGGTATCTTCAATATCAACTACAACCCCTGTTGTTTCAGTAATATTACGGATATTTTTACCACCGGTACCTATAACGTCTCTGATTTTGTCTACTTTTACATTAATGGTGATTATCCTTGGTGCGTATGTAGAAAGGTCAGCTCTTGACTCGGAAAGAGATTCCGCCATTTTCCCGAGAATATGAAGCCTCCCTTCTCTGGCCTGCGTAAGAGCGCTTTTCATGATCTCTTTTGAAACACCTGTAATCTTTATATCCATCTGAAGTGCTGTTACACCATTTGCAGTTCCCGCAACTTTAAAGTCCATATCTCCAAGATGGTCTTCGTCACCAAGAATATCAGAGAGGATTGCTACATTATCCCCCTCTTTAATAAGCCCCATGGCAATTCCAGCAACAGGCGCTTTTATAGGAACTCCGGCATCCATAAGGGAAAGAGAACCGCCACAGACTGATGCCATTGATGATGAACCGTTACTCTCCATGATATCTGAAACAATCCTTACTGTATAAGGGAACTCGTCATAATTTGGCATTACACGCTCAAGAGCACGCTCTGCCAGAGCTCCGTGACCTATCTCGCGACGGCCCGGGCCAAGACGGAAGCTTGTTTCTCCAACAGAAAACGGTGGGAAATTATAGTGAAGAATAAACCGTTTCTTTGTCTCTCCGTAAAGCGAATCAATTCTCTGTTCATCTACGGAAGTTCCGAGAGTGGAAGTGACAAGCGCCTGAGTTTCTCCCCTTGTAAAGAGGGCTGAACCGTGAACTCTTGGTAAAAGGGAAACTTCAGTTGTTATAGGTCGTATAGTTTTTGTGTCTCTCCCGTCAATCCTCTCACCATCTTTTGTTATATATCCTCTTACTATTTCATACTCAAAATCGCCTATAAAAGATTTTATCTCTTTTCCCCTGCCTTCATAATCAGCCGCAAGAGCAGTGATAGTTTCTTCTATAATAGCGTCCATTTGATTATAGCGTTCCTGCTTAGATACTATTTTCATGGCAGCTTTTATTTTTGCATAAGCAAGGTCATAAACACGTTTTTTAAGCTCTTCATCCACTTCTAGAGGGAGAACTTCCCTTTTCTGAACACCTGTTTTTGACCTTAGCTCCACTTGGGCATCAAGAATAGGCTGTACTACCTTATGTCCAAAGAAAATTGCATCAAGCATTACATCTTCCGGAAGCTCTGCCGCTCCGCCTTCAACCATACATATTGCATCATGGCTTGCAGCAACAACTATCTCCATATCACTTTGGAGGAGCTCTTCCGCCGTGGGGTTTGCTATAAACTCACCATTTACCCTCCCCACTTTTACACCGGCAATAGGGCCCAAGAAAGGTATATCTGAAACCTCAAGGGCTGCTGATGCTCCGATCATTGCAAGAATTCCGGGTTCATTATCCTTATCAGCAGATATTACCGTTGCTATTATCTGGGTGTCATTAAGAAATGTTTCAGGAAAAAGGGGCCTTATAGGTCTGTCAATAAGACGTGAAGTAAGGGTTTCACTATCTGCCGGGCGTCCCTCACGTTTAAAAAAACCTCCAGGAATTTTACCTGCCGCATAAGCTTTTTCCTGATAATTCACTGTAAGAGGGAAAAAGTCCTGTCCATCTTTTATCTCTTTTGAAGCAACGGCAGTTACAAGAACAATTGTATCGCCGCTTCTTACAATTACCGCACCATTTGCCTGCTTCGCTATTTTACCTGTTTCAATTGAAAGGGTTCTTCCCGCAAACTCTAATTCTACTCTTTGATGTGCCATAAAATCTCCTCACCTATCATAATAGGTGTTGGGGCCGTCGAGAAAAAACCTGAACAAACATATATCTAAAAATATTCAGAGTTTTTATCCACGTCCCCAACTAGTTAAATTTAAAAAATAAATGGGCTATAAAAGCCCATAAAATAAGAAGGCAATATACCAAGATATAGGTATACTGCCTTTTATTATCTACGTATACCAAGTTTTTCAATAATGTTTTTGTAGCGTTCAACATCTTTTTTCTTCACATAATCAAGTAAGCGACGGCGTTGCCCAACTATCTTTAAAAGGCCGCGACGGCTGTGATGATCTTTTTTATGTGTTTTAAAATGATCTGTCAGATATGTAATCCGCTCAGTAAGGATAGCAATCTGCACCTCCGAAGAGCCGGTATCGGTTTCGTGAAGTTTAAAGGAGTTAATAATCTCCTGTTTCTTTTCTGTAGCCAGCATCTGTTACACCCCCTTTCATTGTTTGATGATTTAGTTTGTTAAATAATAATTTCTACCATATTAACTCTGGTTAGTAAAGGTAAACCTAATTGAAAACCCGCAACAGACGGAATTCTCCGCTTCTGCCTTTTCCTTCCGTATCTGTTGTTACAAATTTTGCAACTGCAATAAGCCTATTATCAAAGGTTAAACAGTAATTTTTTCCAGAAATCATTTGTTCAGAAGTTTCATCCATATCTTTAACTACTGGAAACTTGCCATTTTTGACGTTTTGAACAGAAGATGATAAAAGATTAAGCTTCGGTAACGGTGCAAGAGCCTCTAAAACAGGTATAATGTAACTATTCATCTCTTCCGATCCACAAGTTTCTTCAAGCTTTTCAAGAGTAATGCTTCTTAAAATAGAAAAAGGGCCGCTTCTAACTCTTCTCAGCTCTGTAAGGTGAGCATAGCTCCCCAACAACTCTCCAATATCATTAGCTATTGTCCTTACATAGGTACCGCGGGAGCAGTTAAGACTGAACCTCACATAAGGAGGATTAAACTCATAAACACTGATCGAACCGATAAAAATCTCTCTTGGCTCACGCTGAACAGTTTCACCTTTTCTTGCCAGTTTATACAGAGGGACGCCATGACGTTTCAGGGCTGAAAACATAGGCGGTATCTGGCTCTGTTTACCCTCAAATTTTTTTATCACGTCTTGAAGCATTGCAAATGTTATATCCTGCCATTTTCCTTCTTTTGTAACACTCCCTGTTAAATCGTAAGAATCAGTAGCTGACCCTAGGCGCATTACCGCATCATACTCTTTTTCAGATTCATCAAGAAACTGTAATGCTTTTGTCGCTTCTCCTAAAGCCACAGGCAAAACCCCTGTAGCAAAGGGATCCAGAGTTCCGGTATGGCCGGCCTTTTTCTCTCCCAGGATACGCCTTAATCTGGATACGACAGTGTGAGATGTCATATCAACAGGTTTATCAATTACAATAAAACCGTCCATCTGCTATAGAACGCTCTGGAGCTTATCGTAAATAATTTTACGTACTTCTGTAAGAGAGCCTTTGATTTCGCAGCCAGCCGCATTCTGATGCCCGCCGCCGCCAAACGTCGCGGCAATTGATGAAACATCAATTTTGCCTTTTGAACGGAACCCTACTTTGAAATGTCCTGGTTCCAACTCTCTGAAAAAAATTGCCACCTCAACGCCGCGAACAGATCTTGGATAATTAACAAAACCATCTGTCAATTCGGCTGATGCTCCTGTCTTCTCATACATATCAAGAGTTACCGCCAGAGAGCCGATTTTGCCGCACTCTGAGAAATCAAGGGTTGAAAGAGCTTCGGCCAGGAGTAACAGCCGCTCTTTTGGCTGGCTTTCATACAGATGCTCGGCAATATTCCAGGGATTAACACCCTTTTCTATCATCTCCCCCGCTATTGAAAAAGCTTCAGGATTAGCGTTTGAATAACGGAAAGAGCCTGTATCAGTAATAATAGCAGAATATATTGATAAGGCACTGTTATAGGAGATATCTTTACCTGCATCTTTAATAATACGGTATATCAAAACCCCGGTTGCCGCAGCTTTAGGGTCAATATAATTAATAGCGCCAAAATGATCTTCAGTTTTATGATGGTCGATATTTATAAACATACCAATAGTTTTGCAATTAACAATTTCCTTACCGGCTCTTCTGAATTCTCCTACATCAAGGACAAAACAGACGTCATAATGCTTATCAGGAAGCGTGTTTAATACTTTTTCAGCAAGTGGAAGGAATTTGTATATTTCAGGTACAGGATCAATAAGATGGATAGTTACATCTTTACCAAGTTCGGTAAAATAACTGGCAAGGGCAAGAGAAGAGCCAACCGCGTCTCCGTCGGGCCCTTCATGAGCAGTTACAAGAAAGGAGTTGTTTGCTTCTATAACTTCATTTATTTTCTTAAGCACTATCATCTTCCGTTTCATGAATCTCATGCAGAATTTTTTCAATATGATTTCCGTATTCCAGAGAATCATCATGTTTAAAAAGAATATCTGGAGTATAACGCATCTTCAAAGACTTCCCTATCTCCCTGCGTATATACCCTTTCGCGCTGTTAAGACCGGCTTCAGTATCTGTTTTTTCCTTATCCGAACCTACAATTGTAAAATAAATCGTTGCCAGACGCAGGTCATCAGTTACCTTCACCCCTGTTAATGTTATAAACCCTATTCTGGGGTCTTTAATCCCTTTTATTAAGAGAGATGAAACCTCTTCGTGTATAGCTTCAGCAACTTTTTCAGAACGCTTGAACATAAGTCCTCTCTATGACTTCGGCTTTTGATCATATGCTGCGTTGCAATCGTCACGTATCGTTTGCGTAGGGGCGCGATTTATCACGCCCATGTGTATTGCGGCATTGGGCGCGATAAATCGCGCCCCTACATGTTTTATTTCGGGACGCCTGGCACACAATACATATGCCTCGCAATCTGCTCCTCAGCGGCCTAGTCTATAATCCAAATCCTTTGTCACTAATTATCTTAATTATTGCCTAATTTTATCTACTTTGTACGATTAGGCAAGTTTTTAAAATCATAATATTACTCGCTAAAACATGTAGGCTCAGGTATTACCTCAACTCATAGGTTTTACTATATTGAGAAGTCGACTAAAACAACATTATGTATTTGCATAATTAGGCAATAATGTAAAACGGCAGCTTATTCCTCTGTGACCTCTGTGCCTCTGTGAGGAACCATAGATTATCTTTAGAGCGTAGCCGCGATTTTCTCCATTTCAAATGCCTCTATGATATCTCCTGCTTTAATATCATTGTAATTCTCAAGGCCAATCCCGCATTCATACCCTGTAGCAACTTCTTTCACGTCATCTTTAAACCTTTTAAGGCTTGACATTTTACCTTCAAAAACAACGATATTATCTCTTAACAGGCGTACATTAGCGTTCCTGACCATTTTACCATCCTGAACATAACATCCGGCTATGTTTCCGACCTTTGGAACAGAAAACACATCTCTTATTTCAGCACGGCCAAGATATTTCTCTTTAAATATCGGTTCAAGCAAGCCTTCCATGGCTTTTTTGACATCTTCTACAGCATTATAAATTATACTGTACAACCGTATATCAACCCCTTCTTTTTCAGCAAGAGACTGAGCTTTTACTTCAGGGCGTACGTTAAAGCCTATCATTATGGCATTTGACGCGGAAGCAAGATTAACATCTGTCTCCGTAATCGCGCCGACTGCCGAATGTATAACATTGAGCCTTACCGCATCTGTAGAAAGTTTGCGCAATGACTCTCCGACAGCCTCAACAGAGCCTTGGACATCACCCTTGACAATAACATTAAGGTCTTTAACCTCTCCGCTTTGAATTCTCTTATAAAGATCATCAAGAGAGAGTTTTGTGTGTTTTGCAAGCTCTACTTCACGCTGTTTAATCTGGCGAAGAGTCGCTATTTCTTTAGCCTGCTTTTCATCTTTCATTGAAACAAAAACATCTCCTGCGTCAGGAACTCCGGAAAGACCAATAACCTCAACAGGTGTAGATGGCCCTGCTACCAGAATCTTCTCTCCTCTATCGTTTTGCATTGCCCTTACACGACCGGAGTGAACACCAACAACGCAATAATCCCCAAGCCTGAGGGTACCATCCTGCACAAGAACTGTTGCCACAGGTCCTCGCCCTTTATCAAGCTTGCCCTCAACTATCGTCCCTTTAGCCAACTTATTCGGATTTGCCTTTAACTCCATAATATCTGCCTGAAGCAAGATCATCTCAAGAAGAGCATCGAGATTCAGATGCTGTTTAGCGGAAACTTCAACCATTGTGGTGCTTCCGCCCCAATCCTCGGCCAAAAGATCAAGGTCTGCCAGTTCCTGCTTTACCCTGTCCGGTTTTGCGTCCGGCTTATCTATCTTATTAATCGCAACTATAATTGGAACATCAGCAGCTTTTGAATGGTTTATGGCTTCTCTTGTTTGAGGCATAACCCCGTCATCAGCAGCAACTACAAGTATAACAATATCCGTTACCTTTGCCCCTCTTGCCCGCATTGCAGTAAAAGCTTCGTGACCAGGGGTATCAAGAAATGTAATTTTACGACCGCTAAGCTCAACATCATAAGCTCCGATATGTTGAGTAATCCCGCCTGCTTCACCAGCGATAACGTTAGCCTGACGGATTGCGTCCAAAAGAGATGTTTTACCATGGTCAACATGCCCCATAATTGTAACTACCGGATGGCGAGTTTCCAAAGATTCAGGAGTATCAGGAGCAGATTCAAGAATTACGTCAAGATCTACAGCTACATTTTCTATCTCATAGCCGAAATCAGTCGCGAGAAGCGTTGCTGTATCAACATCAAGGGGATGGTTTATTGTAGCCATCAGCCCTAATTTCATTAATGCACGGATAAGGTCTGTAGCCTTTACAGACATCCTTTTGGCAAGTTCGCCAACTGTAATGGTTTCAGATACTTTTATGATTCTTTTTATGGCTTTTGGTGTTGTTATCTCTGTTTTTTTAACTTCTTGTTGCTGCTCGATTTTCTGCTTTTTCTTATTTTTACCTGGGCGTACTCCAGGTTCAAAAACCCGTTCACGTCTATCATCTATTTCCTCGCGCTTTAAAAGCTCTTTACGCCTATCGCTACTTTTTTTAGTGCTTTTCTGAGCCTCTCCACTTTTTTGATTACCTTTTTTCCCTCTACGGTCATCATTACTTGTTGGGATTTCAACCGGCATCGCAGGAATAGCAGGTTTTGTTGAGCCAGTATCTGGTTTACGTGGAGGAG
>Ga0123357_10002317_pt1 | contig 21132 bp, 14 predicted proteins | sample TergutEmb28metaG_FD_89873 | JGI IMG/M metagenome (GOLD analysis project Ga0123357, IMG submission 89873) | Embiratermes neotenicus P4 segment gut microbial communities from Petit-Saut dam, French Guiana - Emb289 P4 | ecosystem: Host-associated > Arthropoda: Insects > Digestive system > Gut ... | reverse complement strand
GGAGGTGAAAGAAATAAAAAAAGAGGGGGGGGGGGGGGGGGGGGGGGAGGAGGGGGGAAGAAAAGGTTTGGGGGGGTTGGTGGGGGGGGGGGGGGGGGGTAAGTTATTGATAGTAGATTTTGAAATGCAAAAGGTTTTTTTAAAAAAGTACACAAAATTTTGTCTGAATTTTGAGGTTTTTGCGGAAGTGTAGCCAAGGATTCTGTTCTGGCATGTGAAACTGCATCAGTGGATAGCCAGATCATGATATTTTGAGGCATGGTAATTTCCTTGTCTTCAAGGGTGAAATTGTCAAATAAAATGTTTTGCTTGGTTCATTTTAAACACTAAAGATAAGGGCACTATGTTGTCACAAAATTTCAGGATCAAGCATTGCAGTGATGAAGTGTCATTTCCCACAAGGAAGTTTTTAAAAATTTTCTTGACATGTATGTTATATTTCCAAAGTCAGAGAGGTGGGTGGGTGTGGAAATTCTGTGATCAATGTTTTTCTTTTAGTTGTTGGACAGACAGTAGAAGAATCATTAGATTTGGAGGTACATTGGAAATTTGTAGTATATCTTAAGAGGAAATCATTAGAATGATTATGCCAATTTCATGTGTTATGAAAGAGGTAATGTGAGTGTGAAAGGAGAAGGCAGTGAGTTCGCAGTTAAAAATGTAGATACGTTGTGGTTATAACTGAGCCTCACTTTCCATATTTATAAACCCAATTTTATGAGGTAGTTAGATGAAGAAATAAAAGGGTTATGTGATTGATTGTCAAAAGCAAATTATGTTAGATTCACAGGAAAGTGTGGCCTCCATCATTATTTTATGTATGCAAATTAAATGACGAAATAAATTATAGTGGTAGTTATAATAAAGATGAATGGGTTTGTAATGATTGGTCATCATGTAAATGTAAATGAAAAATAGAAAATATAAGTGAATCATCATGGTTAAACTAACAATTTGCGCTTATTATATCAGATAGACAGAAGTATGATGGATGGAGTTGCATGGTTTGTAGAAGGGTGCAGAATAACTATTGAATGAATTAGACAAACTTGAAATTTTGTAATATTTTTAATGAAACAGAATGCTAAGGTAAGAAGATAAATTATTACATAAGTTTACAATGAAGGATAAGGAAGCCAATTTTTATTTTAAATATTGACAGTGGAGGTATTTGAACTGCAAGACTTGAAGAATGTTTCAGTATTAATAAAACTGACCGGTAGCGTGAGGGGTTTTTTATTAAATCACATTGCATATTGAGTTATGTATAAAGGCTGCATACTGTAAGCATCTGGTGTTAGCCGGTACAGTCTTCTTTACAATTTGACTTGACTTTTAAATGTGCATATGAATACATATCACAAGACTTTGTTTTTTATTACACAAGTTTCATCTTCATGTAAGAATAAATGTACCATTCCAAAATTGTATTTCATCATCCCTTGGAATATTTTCTGAATTAATATTGATTGGAAATACAGATGCCAGGTAGACTTGCTGGCCATGTTGATGGACTGTGTGGCTTCTTCAATCGGAACATGACAGATGATAAAATGAGGCCTGATGGAAAACTTGGAAGAACAACAGCTGAATTTGTAGATAGCTGGGTTAATCCCTTCCTTGACGTAAAATGCAGACCTGCTTTATGTCAGCTGAGTCTACAGGAGAAAGCTCTGCACATGTGCTCTCTTGTCAGGTAAGCAGAACAAAGAAACTATAAGTGACAGTTTTGCTTGTGTGCTGTCTTGTAGGGCACACTACACAAAGTGACATTGAGAGTTCTGCAAGTGACAGTTTTGCATGTGTGCTGTCTTGTAGGGCACACTACACAAAGTGACACAAATTGAGAGTTCTGCAAGTGACAGTTTTGCATGTGTGCTGTCTTGTACAACACACTATCCAAAATGACACTAATTGAGAGTTCTGCATGTGGGTTGTCTTGTGAAGTAAGCAAAACAGAGGAACAGTAAATGTCAGTCCACGTAGTGCAGTTTTTTGAGGTATGCAGAACAAAGCAGCTTGAACTGCCAGTTTTGCATTGTACTGTCTTGTGAAGTTAGCGGAATAGCAATGGGCATTCAGTAGCAGTGTGTGCTCTGGACCAGGCAAGCAAGCAAGCAAGTAGATTCTTCACTTTACTACCAGTATGAAAACTGAGCCTTAGTGCATGCATCAATCATCATGAAGCAACGGAAAAATACATTCTTGCCACCACCACCACATTCTTTTGTAAATTTTTGCATGACCTAACTTCTGAATCAGAATCATGTGTACCTCCCTAATCATCTCAAACTTCAATGGAGTGAAACATTTCTCTTCTTCACAGTTTTACAGTGAATAGTCTGGCTGTAAGGTGAATATATTTGAAGATTACAGTAATGTTCCATATGAGATTACTTATGTGAATGTGCATAATTTATTGCCTATATTTTTGTAGACACCGTTTGGCTGAAAATCTAGACCTTAATGAAGAAATATGATGTAGTTCCTTCACAAATTTCCAACATGTGTTAAAATCACTGGAACATATGCTATTACAGGGAACCACTGTTTGCACAGTGTAGGAGAGTAGTGAATGTGGAGAAGTATGTTTCACACTGCATTGAGACTACATGTTCATGTCTGCAAGCTACCAACTCAACAGAGGCTGGCTGTCATTGTCAAGCACTCCTTGGCTTTGTATCACAGTGCACAGCTGCTGATTCGAGTGTTGATCTGTCTACCTGGAGAGTGCAGCATAATTGCCGTGAGTGTATACATTCCAGTACATTTCCATCTCAAAGTGTCGTTATTTTTGTAATGAATAAATAACCTGTGTTACACAGATTTTTTGAATGCTACTACACAGAAGGTGTAAAATTTCATGCTCATTTCCTTCCGAAAGGCATTGCTGTGAGGTGGTTAGATGGGTACAGATATTTCAGAGGAGCCAGCTGCCTCTGTTTGCAGAGAAGTTGGAGACAGTAATTTTCTCCAAAATGTTAGTACCTGTCTATCATATAGTTGCATTCTGTTATATCCCAGAATACCAAATCTTGTTCCTCATTACTGGGATAATACCATATGTGGACTGTGTTTGTGCTGTCATTTTACAAGTATTTACATGGCATGTTCAATAAGTAAGGTTCCCTATACTTAACTTTTGTGTTAATCAACCCTTTTTTATGGAGGGGGTGGGGGAAGGCTGGGAGGTGGCACTTGTGGTAAGGGTAACAGGCATCAGATGGTGCAAGAGTCAGTCAGCAGATGCTGTTAGGTATAGGTTGATGTGGAATGGTGGAGAATCATGAGGCTTGGTCCCATGAAGAAGTTGATAGAGTGTTGCGGTTTATGTGGATGAAACATATTTCACCATATTCACACGCCACCGGTTTATAGAGGTGTGCGCTGATGGCCTAATGGCAGCATTTCAGGAAATGGTGTACTGAGGCAAACAAGTTAGACAAAATACATATAACGTAACATTGAGGAGCATTCTTGCAACCATTGTTGCAGTGAAAATGCAACAAGTATTACATATTCTATTACATATTCTGAGTGTTTATTTGTATCCTCAGGTATCCAGCAAACAATGCCTTTCGCCATATTTTCATCTGTGGTTTGCCCGACTCTACCTCATTTTTCCACATTATCTCATAAACGGCACGATTTTTTAAAAATAGTTATTTAACAGGAAACGTGTTTTGATTTCATCTGCAACTTTTTCTGAAACGTTTCTAATTCCAAGTAGAAATGAACGAGATATGATCAAAAATGTATATTGGTCTTCATGTGAAGCACCCATTATTGTCTGATTTGAAAGAAACTAGAATTTTATTGGCAAATTTTCTAAAAATACTCAGATATCAAAGTTCATGAATGCCTCTCCAGTAGAAGCTGAAACTAATAGTCGCTTTTTGCAGTTTTTCGAACACGCCTAGATATGTTAAACAGACATAATTACTACTTCTTTACTGACTCATCACAATCAAACAGACGTCGTAGGTAGGGCGTGCGTTTAAGCTGCAAGGTATGACAATTGAGGAATATCACTCCAATGGAAAAGGTACATTGCTCACCAAGAAGCGTGCCCTTCTAAAGTTACCGATATAAACCAAATTTAAACTGCATGTCCCGCATGCATGGCAAATACCGTTTATGATGTTGAGGAATTTCACACCAAAGGAAGCTGAGGTATAGATGAAAAGGTACTTTGCTCTTCAAGTAAAGGGCCCTTCATTACTGACCGAACGCAACAAAAATGCATCATACGCAGCGCATGCGTGGAAAGTGCGAGGTACGAAGTTTTGTGAAAATCACTCCAGTGGAAGCTGAGGCGTAGGTGAAAAGTTGGCTCCTCAAATTAAGTGTCCTTCATTACAGACCGATGTAAACCAAGCTTACATCGCACATACAGCATGCGGGGAAATATGCAAAGAGTGGAGTTTTAAAAAAATCACACATATGGAAGTATAGTGCCTCCCGGTGATAGTTCTGACTCAGAGTACATCCTACCAAAGGAGACACTATAGATAGTGTGACTTCGACAGTTTTACTCACGTCTTCTAGGTCTTCACAGTTTAATGGTACTGCCACCATTCAGTTTTGGGTTTTTCATAGATTACTGACAGCTGCTTCCATTCTAAATATCATTACTGCCTCTGGAGGGATTGTTGCCTGTAGGCAAACTTCAGTCTGTGCAAAATTCTATCAGTTCATGTACCTAGCTTGGGACTCAAGGACGTTGCTGCTGAGTAAGAAATCTAACTATATTGCTAATGGTGTAGTCTAATTTATTAAAGCTATCTTGCTACAGAGTTAAGCTATTGGCAAAATAGACAATTTACAATTTATACACAAGTTTACATGTTTAAATAAACACCAAAGTAGTTCCAGTCAATCAAAGCAATTGCCTTCCCTCAACCTATGCTAAAACCCTTTTCAGCACCAAAGTTTTATAATTTGAATTTTAAAAAGTGTAGCCAAATAACATTAACCAAAAGTGCTCAACCTGACCTGGAGATTATCAGAGGGAGTATAAAATTGTAAATACATTCAGCACGACTTACCTTGTACAATTTGAAGCCAAATAAATCCCGAACACTTAATAGTAACTTTCTTCTAAGTAACGAGCCCAGAGCCATCTCCACATATGTAGCAAACTTCAGTAATAAGAGAGAGGCCACTTACCTTGCAGTACGCAAACTGTCTTCTCCGGCATTCTCTACAGTGTGACAAACTGCTGAGCAGAAAGCCAACATGCTGAGCTACCTGGTGTGGTACATCATTTACCCAAAGTCTAACTAGAGTTTTCCGAAATTTGACATTCATTACAGAGCACAGACACAGTCGAAAAGGTACTTCACTCTAAAAGTAAAGTGCCCTTCATTAGTGACAGATCACAAGCAAACTGACATCGTAAGTAGCACATGCGTGGAAGGATCAGCGTGTGTAGTAGTAGAAAATACCTTCAGTTGTTGCTGAGAAATGGGCGAAAATGTGCTTTGCTCTTAGTCATCATCCAGACGCAGTACTTCGTAAATACTGGTGAAATGGGGAGGGGTTCGCATGCACACCGCGATCCTCAGACGTGGGACCGCTTGATTACCAGGGGGTGCTGATAAGTCCTGAGCCCGACCTACTTCCCGATGTCGTAAGACGGAATCGATAGTGTCGTTGGAAAGAAGAGTCTGTTCATGTGCCGAATTGCAAGTCCTTTCTTGTTATAGAGGCTGAAAGGAAGCATGTCAGGTGACGCGCGCGATTTCAACAACATAGAGACGCGAGCTGTCAAGTTTTTTTTTTCTCCCCCTGCAAGGCAAGGCGCCAAAGGAAATTCACGCCATTCTGACAGAAATATTAGGGGAGCATGCACCATCGTATGCCGCCGTCAAAAACTCGGTGGCCCAGTTTGAACGTGGTGATTTTTCCACCTGTGATGTGCCTCGTCCTGGACGACCCAAAACAGTGATCACCCTGGAGATTATTGATCAAATTCACGAGCTAATCTTGAAAGACCGCCGGATTTCGGCTAAATCAATAGCTGAGCAACTGGGCATCTCACGCGAGCGGGTTGGGTCCATCATTCATGAAGATATGGACATGCGGAAGCTCTCCACGAAGTGGGTCCCGAAATGCCTGAACGTGGATCAAAAATGTCAACGGTGCCAGTCGTCTGAGCAACTTTTAGAATTTTTTTGGCGTGATCCAAATGATTTCCTCTCGCGATTGGTGACCATGGACGAAACCTGGTTATATCACTATGACCCGGAGACAAAGCAACAATGGATGGGGTGGCGGCATAGCGGCTCAGCCCGCCCCAAAAAATTCCAAGTGCAAAAATCTGCTGGAAAAGTTCTCGCCTCGATTTTTTGGGATAAAGATGGCATCCTCCTCATTGATTGTCTTCCAAAGGGCCAAACTATCAACGCGGAGTATTACTCATCTCTGCTGGTGCAATTGAAGGACATTTTGAAGGAAAAAAGCCGCGGGAAGGTCACCAAGGGAGTCTTGTTCTTGCACGACAATGCCCTGGCTCACCGGGCACTTGCAACCCAGAAGATAGTGGCCCACCTGGCCTTCCAATGTCTTGATCACCCACCCTGTTCTCCGGATCTGGCCCCATTGGACTACCACCTGTTCCCTGGACTGAAAAAAACAATTGAAAGGTCGCCATTTTTCGTCCGACGCGGAGGTCATTGCTACCGCGTAGACGTGGTTGGACGGACAACTTTCTGAATTTTTTTGAGTGGCTTGCAAAAGTTAGAGCAACGGGCTAAGAATTGTATTGAGCTTCATGGGGAATATGTTGAATAAATCCCGAGTTTGGTCACTGTAGCTTGTTTCCTTCCTGGTCAGGCTAAGGACTTATCAGCACCCCTTGTACTTCCTCTGGGGTAACCTCCAAAGTCCCATATGCATACAAACACAGGATGTTACTGAATAGTTTCGAAACACTTTGAGTATTGTAAGAGGGAAGAGGTCTTTGAAGGTAGATAGTATCTTTTGGGGTCGCTGCATGAGCCCCATTTATGGGAATCCTGTGGAAACAGAAGTGGATCTGGTAGCTGGAATTGAATCAGCATGGGCATATATTCATAAACATGCCAGGTGCATTTGAAAGGGTACGAGGCAAACATTGTTGGTCGCTGCAAGGCTTACAGTGAAGTCAGTGGCCGCCAGTTCAACAGATCGTATGAATTATTCAAAAATAATACCATTAAAATATACTATAATAGGAAGAGCCAATAAACATAAAGAAAGTGATACAAAAAATGTAAAAATGCATTGCATGTTGGAATTTAATTAAGGCCTTAATACTAAGACGTCTACGAAATCCCTGCATCATATATAAGTGTTCACAGAAGACACCCTGAACTTCTGCGTACATCTTCGACTATTCTAAGAATCTAGTATCGCTGGATGCATAGAAACTAATTTTTTTGAAGAAAAAAAAATTGATGCAGGCTGGTGTTTAATTGAGGAATGAATACAAAGTGTCTGGCATATACTGTATCACATATGTGTTCAGTTCGTACCTCACAGAGATCAAAGTGTGCTTCAATCAGAAAGCCCAGCAGCAACAGTGTAGTTACATGGATTATTGTGAGATTCATATGGAAGACACACGAACTTTTTGTTTGGAAATGTTTTCAGTGTTAGAGGTGGTGGTAGGTGTAGTAACCACTGGGATTTAAAGTGATTTGCGAATGTCTGGAAAGCAAAGGACTTAATTTCTCAATGTCCATCTGTACCGTCCATATTTATGTTCCGTTTTGGTGAAATTAAGTAGGCCCTATAAGGCATCCCCCAAAGGGAGCTCATTAATTAAAATCGGTGAAGGTGTGGCATAGTTGTAGGCAGAGACGACACTATATTTACACTTTTTCTGCACGGCCGCATTACATTTTCAAATTTAAATTTATTGCATGATAAGTGCACAGCTCTTTGTATGTTCTGTTTATACTACCTCAACTATCCCAACAGCCTAATCCATTTTTTTGTGTCTCAATTTTGACTGCATGGCATCACTCTTGCTCCATAGCATCGCATCTCTATGCTGTTGGACATTATTTCCTTAGAGGATGAGAGGGTCTCATGTGTAGGCCACATCTATCCTTCCGCTGAAACAAAGTAGCAGTGACTAAAGCGTTTGTCATATGATCCTGAAATACCATGTCCCAGTTATTTATGTAATGTTTTCAAAGAAGTCGGGGTTTTTTAAAATTCGGCTTAGTGACAGCCATGGTTATTTAATGGTGTAAATGCATATCTACCTTTGGCTTCCATATTTCTTGACCAATTTTGATAAAAATCTGTGTGGAAGATCCAACAATCGTAACTGATATATGTGCGCAAATGTATGTCGCTCTTAAATGCCTCATCTGGATGCAGTACTTCTTTCATGTTCAATTGGTGAAATGGGGAGATGCCTATAGTAGTAATGCTTACACCAGCTGGCCCAGCACAACAGGGACACTTGTGAAAGTTGAATGAATGGAGGAACTGATTTTGGATAACCAGCGAGTCACTTGGGAGTTCTCTACTTTACATTACATTATGTACATTACATTTGACAATAATGAGGAAGTGAATATGACTATGAATTGTTTGCAAATGCAGCAGCCCAATTTCTGTTGTTATGGAATTTTTAAACTCATGCCAAGATGTGAAGATGTGATCAGTATTCTTGGGATTTGTGTTAAAAATTATGATACTTAAGTAGAATAAATGAGTTGCATTTAACATTATCAGGAAGTGAATAATGCTTATTGAATGTCATATGGATATGATATTTATAAATCCTTCCAAAAGAAATTTTGGATGTTTGGGAGTTGTAGAGATCTTTCCACAGCACGAATGTAAAGAGAATACTCAGATGTCAGTAATTTTGTCAGCTGTATAATATTTCTGAGAAAAGAAAAGTCACAAATTGATCACAGTTGATACTTGAAGAGTTCATATTTCAGAAACAATAGTTTTTAATAGTTTAATGCAAAGGGAAAGAGACAAGGGCTCCCAGGGCACTTTCTAAAACGATGACTACGCATCGCAAACATTTTCACATTTTTTACATGTTGTGGACTTGTGTTATCAAATGTCATGTTTAAAATCAACATTCCAAGCTGTTTTAATCTGATATGAATTTCAGTCAGAATGATTCACCAGTGCATTAATTTTTGTTTCAGTTAAGGGATTAAAGTGACATTATTTTGAGGATTAATGTCTTCTGAGTTGTTATGCTGAGTAACAAGTTTATGGTTCCCATTGTGTTGAAGAAACATTCTACCTACATCTTCAAGGCCTATGTTCCTTTGAAGTCCAGCATAACAATCCAAAAGACCTGAATCTCTGTCATTAACGATGTTGACACCTCAAATTAGACATGTAATATTTTATATTGGTTTTGAATTTTATTACTGTTAAATGTTATTGACTATGTTTTGCACTGTTGTGATAATGCGTGATCCAGTTGACAGACCATTTTTTATGTTAAGCATCCTGCTGTGTTACATAGGACTATAAATGAATTAACACCATCAACATTACTTTTTATTTTATGTCTTGTCAGCAAATTATTTTACTTAGGCAACATGTTTTGATCACTTTTGGTCCTCTTCAGATCCTCTTTCATCATACAAATGAAAATATACAGCTACATCAAATGTGTTAGATATCTAAGATCTCAATTTTACATTTGATGTGGTACATTTTGTTTATCGTAAATATTATAATCAATAATTGATAAAAGTGTGACATATTTGTAATATGGAAATACTTGTTAGGATTAAAATTTCTTCTTATATTATATCTTACTGAAGATTTATTCGATTTGGTGACAAGTGTTATTTAATTGTATTTTTGATCAATGTGTAGTAGGGAATTGAATGTAAAATTATTACTAACAAATTGAATGTAATTGTATATTATCATTGGTGTGATTATAGAGGGCCTGGATATTACCAAGATCGGTCGCAGTATGTTGCCTCATTAACATAATTTGCTGAATATACTTGAAATAAAAAGTTGTATTGACAGTATTAATTCCTTTGTAGTGACAAAGAGTTCTTTAGTACCAGTGCCAATACCACTATACCTGAGTTAAAATGTGGCCATTGTCAGCCCCTTAATACTAGGGGATTTCAAATGCTCTCTTCAATGACAATAAAGACAAAAGATACACGTAAAACGTTACGTTACATAGTTATAAGCATGAAGTAAGAATTTATTTAAAATTCTGTGACATACAATGCAAGTAATTTTATTGTATAATTACTTTAATTTTATTGAACACCTGGTAACTTGTCTGTGTCTGTGTGTACGTTCATATGTGTGTGCATGCATATGTGTGTGCACACACGTTTGTCATATAGTGACAGGTTTTAATTCTTTTACCATGTGTATATTGTAATATTTACATACATAGGTATGCGCACATGCCTCCCCACACACACACACATACACACACACTTATTCTGTTGGTCCATTATTCCCCCATATGGCATTTGTATATGCAACACATCACAGTAGTATAAAAACATGATTATAAAACAATCACTTGTCATATACCAGAAACAGGTAAATGGAATTTACAACTACATTAATACAACGTTTATAATTCCTTTCTTTTAGAACAATCATAAATATTTATTTAATGCTGTTTATTTAAGTATTCATGAATTGAATAAAAGAACTGAACAATTAAACACCTTTTCAAAGCCAATATGAAGCGATTCTTTTTCTTTACTAACTCTGCAGTGGATGCTGGTAATTTATTACAAATCTTTATGCTTGCATAATGCACACCTCTCTGACATGATGCAAAATTTTCTGTTGGTCTATGTAGTTGTGCATTATTTCTTTCTTTAATGAGTACTGTGAACTTGAAACTTAATAGTTACATATTCTAAATTATGTGCCAGAAAGTCATTAAAGCTAGTGTATACCAAGGTGCTAGACTCAGTATTTCCAGTGCTCTGAATAAAGGTTAACATGAAATTCTGAATTTAATCCCTGCCATAGTTCTCACAGCTTTCTTTTGTAACTGAAAGACACTTTTGTTATCTGCAGAATGGCCCCTGAATATAATTCCATATTTCATTATTGAATGGAAGTAAGAAATGTGGATTATTTGAAGTGTGTCTATATCATTAAAATGATATGTAAATCCAATTACATTACAGGCATTACTCATGTTTGGTATTATTTGCTCACTATGAGTCTTCCAATCCATATGTTTATCAATTCTCAAACCCAACTTTTATTGCAGCGGCATTCTGCCCACCACCTCTTGTGTACCATGACTGTTTCCAGCGACAGTGTGAGCCAAATTGCCACAGTATGAGAGACAGGCATCAGTGCCCAGCTATGCCTGGTACTTGTATTCCAGGCTGCTTCTGTCCAGATGGTTTAGTACGTAAAGAGGACAAGTGTGTAAAGCCAAACGAGTGTCGTGATTGTGAGTATTGCACATAACTCCTGCTCTGTGTGTCCGGTGTATTTAATGCATTGAGTCTTCATTCTTAGATTTTTGTTCTTACAAACAGACATGTAAGAGTGTTACCAAATGGAATTAATCAAGGCTTAAGTCTTCTGGAATGTTGCACCATAGTGACTGGTAAACAGTTAACTAATAGGTAACATTTTATTACATGACATGGTATAATGATATAGAAGACATATTTGCTTGTCAACACTGCTGTGAGAATCTCAATTCTCACAGAATTCATTTAGATTTTTAGATGCCATCATACGCTCCTTTTTGTTCTGGGTTGAAAATTTATAGGTTATTGTAAATTCTTTGAGGGCTCCATCTTTTGGACAAATTTTTTCCAGAAAATTATGCCCTTACAAAGGGGCCCACAAATTTGTGCCCTGTAATTCCTTCATGTGTATTGGAATGAAAATGTTAATGGATGTGTAATTTCAATACAGAAAGTAATAACGGGTTTCAGACACCATGCATTGAACTTCAGTGATGACTTCTAACAAAGGACAGTTTTGTAAACACTTTGTATAAAGTTCTGTTATTCTAGAATTTATATATTTTTTCTATTTATTTTACTTAATCTTTTAATGAGACTGGATATTTTAAATCAGTTTGTCACAGAGAGCCACATGTTTTATTTCTGTTATACAGTGTACCGTACTGTTTCATAATAACATTACTTACTGAATAGGGAAATATGCTATTCTCATTAGGAGCACCAGCACAAACTTTTGTTTGAAAACTGTCATGTGATCATTCACTGTTCATTGAACTGTAATACCACACAATTTTTATTTCACAGTTTTCTGTACCGGGCCATTTATATCCTGTTGAATGGTTATCAGCATATGCCCACACTATACAATTCACTTGTCAGTTACATTTATTTGTTGCATTTCCTTACATTCCTGTGTTAAAATACTTGTACCTAGTAATCATTTTACATTATAATTAATAAATTAATTTCATAGACTTTTACACAAGCTGTTGGACCTTTCCGTAATACAAATAAATTATTAATTTATGTTTCAAGCAAGTATGTTTCAGTGTATTCATAAGCAAGTATGTTTCAGTATATTCATAAGCAAGTATGTTTCAGTATATTCATAAGCAAGTATGTTTCAGTGTATTCATAAGCAAGTATGTTTCAGTATATTCATAAGCAAGTATGTTTCAGTGTATTCATAAGCAAGTATGTTTCAGTATATTCATAAGCAAGTATGTTTCAGTGTATTCACAAATCATGTAAGTAATGATAAGCATCCTTATTTGTTCTCCTCCTATTGAAATATATGTGGTGCTTAAATAAAATATGTTGTTACTTCAGGTGTGTGCAATGGATTTGGTGATCCACAGTACTTGACGTTCGATCATTCAAACTACACATTTAATGGAAACTGCACTTATGTTGCTGCAAGAGACATTAATCCACATGGAAAACATACTTTTGAGGTTGGTTCTTTGTATTGCCTGGTCGTATTCAGGGTGTTAGTGACTGAGAGCATTTATGCGCATTGTCTGGAAATACAATTGAACACTGACAGGAAATAAAACTATATTTTGTCCCATTTGCTGTTCATCGTGGTAGTGGATGAGGTAATAATAGGAATAACAGAAGTAAAATAATGGATTAGTAACATTTGTGCCATAGGTATATATTGCAAATAAATGATGATACCTTAGGGACTAAATTTCATAGGATGTTTTACAATCTGTAATGATGCTGGATTAGATGTCATTTTGTAAAAACGTAAGGATATGAAAATAAACTGAAGGACAGGACATAAGGAAAAGGTAAGATAGTTTCAAAGAGCCAATAGTTTTAAGAGATTCTGATAACCATATTTTTAAACATGAAACCTATATCTTCTTGTTTGCTCCTGAGTATGGCTAAATACTGCCAGAACATGTAGGGTTGTAGGAATGTTTAAGTAATGAATCTGAAATATTATTGTATTCAGATGGTTTTAGTAATTGTGAGTGGTGAACTAGAATATAGTAATCTTTAAGTAAGGAAAGTGGAGAGTGCTAAGTGCTTAGAAAATAGAACAGTTGCAAATGAAGGCGTGCAAGTAGAAATTACAGAAAGTCTAAGAAGTACGAGAAAATTTTACCTATTAGGTATGGATATACTTTGGAAATGGGGGGGTGCTGATATTGGGAAAAATATGTCTATTCACAAGTTATTATGTGCCTATATTAATGCACAGAATGAAATACCGATGTGGAACAAGGGGTATAATAGTTGAATAACAGCAGCAGAGGTGATTTACAAGAAATAAAGGGATAGGAGGGGGTGCAAGAATATATGTATAATGTAACATTGTGACGTGTATCAGTCCAGCCATTTGTAGGTGCATTTACATTGTCACAAAAGTACATATTAGCAAAGGCAAATGTCATAGTCACATTTTCCAGCTTGTGAACATGACTAAAAAGACAGAATAAGTAACGCAAAAATGAAAGACAAACGTGCTAGAGGACAGATTAATAACTAACAGAATAAAGTGATAACAGACATATTTTAAGAAGGGTAGGCATAAATGTAGCAACATATCCAGAACTTATCAAATTATGAAGTTTTGGACACAGTTCAATTTTAGAAAACCTCATTGAGATTTCATTAAGATGTATGCTAGTTTTTCAGTGACACATCAGTTGTTTGATACCTTTCCTCTAATTTTCAGTTATAAACATGTTCTTGTACTCTGAACTTTCAGATACTGAAATTTTTGTTCTGATGCAGGTTCTGGTAAACAATGTCCAGTGTAGGGATGATCCACGTTCAGCATGTACTAAGGCTGTGTTAATTGTGTACAAAGAACACAGAATTCATATACAAAGGAAAGAAGGACATAAAAGTCATGAGGTATGATTATTAATTATATGTTGCTGCTGCTGAACCTTTGATTTCTCTAAAATACAAGAGATTTCTTCAGTAGCTGTCATGGCATTTGACAACCATGGTGTCTAGTAATCATTTTGTGCAAAACTCTGCTGCAGCCTTAAGTAAATATGAGGATACACTACACCAGGCAGGCATTAAGCATACAGTATTGTGTAAGTGAAAAACTTTATTTTTTACATAAAAGTTAATTCAATTGAAAATAAAAATAAAAGAAAATTCAATAAATACTATAATTATAAGTTTTTTACAGTTCATGATTTCTGACAAGGACAGCCATTCTTATTATTCATCCAGGGTGCCAAGAAGCCTGGCCACACCACCGATAAGGCAGACATGTTGCAAGCTCTTATTAAATTTCATTTAATCAGTTCATTGCCTTCTCAAACACTGCTTGTAGTTAGTAAATTGTAAGGTACTGGCAGTGGTAGTGGAAATAGTAGATCCATTTGAAACACTGACTTGTAGCCCAATGACAGTGAATTATCCACAGGACATAATTCTTATAATAGTCAATGGTGTGCACAATAGTATCATTCTATGGCTGACAACAGTGTGCGAAGTATTGGGTTTCCTATGGCAGTCAGTGGTATTTTAAGCCACTCCACTACCTAATGATCTGTTAGCTTCTTAAGTGGGACTCTGCTCCACTGAGCTAGTCAGTCATATTGCTTGCTTTCACAAGTATTTTTTTTAGTGCCCTTTCACTAAATACAAGGTGACATGAGACAGTTTTGCATGTTTATAAGAACTGAAATTTGCACCATATTAGAATATTTAGCTGCTGGTAAAGTGAAACAGAAACAGAGCCTACTGTTTATCCAGTAACTATTAGAATTGAGAAAGGCCACAAAGTAAAAAATCCTTCACATTTTATAAAGAAGTAGAAGGTGAAGACATGTGAAAGTCTGTTCACTGCTAACTTTATTAATCCTTGCTGAATACTTGACTGTTATTTCCAACCATAATAAGCATTATTGACCTATGCAGCATATAAATGTAATCTGTCCATTGTTGCATGTCTCTGCTGACACTTGATACCTGCTTTATAGATAAGGCTTTGTTCATGTTGTTGGTTCATCTGTCTGTCACTTCCAAGCATTATTTATTTGTTTGTATGTGTTAAATATTTATGTTCCAAGAAACTTATCTGCTCCTGCCACTGCTGTGTTTGTCATTTTCTTACTGTTGTGAACTTTTCAGAGAAAGAAATTATGTGTGCTTGTAGACAAATCATAGAAATGCTATTTTATGTATGAAAGATCTGGTGTTCTGGTCTGTAACCTGAGTGATTATCCATCTGGAGTGACAGCTTGTAATGTGCTGTATGTATGTATGCTGTGTTCTGACACTCCAAGCGACTTCATTAAACCTTTACATTGAGGTTCTTTAATTCATCTTTATAGATATTAAAATACTTAATTGACTTTGCCTATGATACTGCCTGTGGGATTATGCCTTCTGAAATCTAATCAAATTTAATCAGATATACAACCACAAACCCAGTTTAAATATGTTCGTAGATATACCATGTACCTCAATAATTGATAACACCATGTGCCATTTAAATTCAGGTCATACTTTCGTAGTGTTACATGTCAGTTATATGTAGTCTTTGAACATCCTTTTCATATCACCCTGCCAGTTGCCTGAGTAATTAATGGGTATGACAGCTTCTCCCACTTCACCTACCAGCGTATCCAAATCAGGTCTGACCCCTGGCCTTCACCATTATCTGCCTTCTGTAAAGACAGCCGCACTGCATTATATGTAACCCTATCATTTTAAGTATGCTACACGAAATGTAAATGCATGGGATGCCACATTTTTATAATCCAAACATTTTGCTGTTAATCTCTACATTCTTTTAGTTCCTGAGTTGGCCTGATGATGGCTTTGTGATATAGCTGAAAAATATAGCCGCAGCATCATAAAATGAACAAGTTATATTGATTGTGATTCTTATGATTCTTTGAATGGCACAGTGGGATGGCCCAGACAAGGATAAATCCCTTAGTTTAAAGGCAGGATAATGGGCTGAATGGGCAGAGTTTGGTTGCCATACAGGCATTGGAGTTTTTCCTTTTGATGTTGAAACAGGAGTTTAATATCTCTTGACAGAAATATTGCATCAGACATTTTCTCCCCTTACTCTTGATCTATCAGCCCTCTATTAGATTATTGTATGATGCTGGTGGTATGTTCAGTTCCACAGAATCTCTGATGATGTGCAGTTTGATGGTCCCACATCACTGAATAACAAAATTACAGTCTTCTTGAATAGGTACTATATTGTTTGTAAGATACGGATCAATGTTTCAGAGGATCCTGCTTCCTCAGCTTCTTTCATGAAGTCTGAGAGAGCAGATTTCACTGAAGCATTGGTTAAACTGTGTGTCACCCTATCCCAGGACATCATAATCGTGGGTCTTCCATTACCTTCTATGTGCTGAAGTATGTAATGCTGCTGAAGGTGTCTTATTGTAAGAGGGATGATTTTGTGTCTGTGCCTTGGATTTTACTGCTTTGTTAATGTTTTATTCAGTCATTAACCTTTTGATGCCTTACGTCGACTATAGTGGTCGTACCGCACCGCTAACCTCAAAATGTTGCATTTTATATATTTATTCAACAAATATAAGTACTGAAAATTTTAAACATTGTATATACTCTCCGTTTTTTCCTCTTCAAAATGCAGTTTGTTTCATAAATCTAACATGTTTGGTTCCTATATTATTCACATTTTATATACAGGATGTGCTAAAATTAAAAAAATAATTCCGGCACCAAAAGGTTAATAAATAGTATAGATTAAGCATTGTTGAAATATCTGTTGGGGCATGAATTTAATGAATAAGCAAAAGAGGGGCATGTACCACAAGGGCAACACAGGTTGAGATAAGAATATTTTCTACCAGCATGTCATGACATGTAGTCCAGTATAAGGTAGAAGTAGTGAATCTTCTGAATTGGCAGTAAGTTTTTACTGTACTAATTATATCACATCCCAGAAGATGATAAATATCATAGTCAGCAAGAACTGTGGTATTTGATCACAGTATTGTCTTTTTAGGTGAAGATGATATAATAAACAAAATGTAGTATTTCTGACAGGTAACGTATGAATAATTGAATTTTATTATGAACATGTGCTTCTTACTCAGGCAAGTGACTGGATGTCCAGCTCAACTTGTTGGTCAGTGTTCAGTTACCAAAATGGGCAGGAATTATTCCTGTCATCACCATGTCCAGGCTGACTTTGAGCTGACCCACCCTTCTGTGAAATGGTTAAGGGGGGGGCCTTTTTCCCCAGGAATAAACTAGCTTGAAAGTGAAAGTGACTGCCCATTTACATCTTGTGCCAAGATCAGGATTGTATGAAGGTGTTCCATCACTTCTCTGCATCTGGCTTATGTAATGCTTGTACCCAGGGCCAACTTTATGTTACTTTTTAATTAATCTTATCAGGATTTATACTGGTTAAATGAAGGGGATTACACAATTTAAGGGTGTATATTACTCACTTAGATGAGCACAAAATTTCCAGGGAACATACGTCCTAACACAAATACCTTCCAAGAAATGGGTAATGTTAATGTTTGACTGGATGTTAGGATAACATTGCAGCATGCCTAAAAGAATGTCTGTGTGCATCATGTGCAGGTTTGTTTACCTTTTTCTTGCATGTATTGTGACTGAGTATGCTATAGACTCAGTAGAAATGCTCTGCCTGTATTTGTGAATTTTTAAGGTGTATGTACTACTAAGAAAAAAAATTGTGATAGTTGATGTTTTGCTACTCATTTGATTTGAAATCTATTGATTTTATAATAGAGTCTTAATACTCTGCTCACTAATTGACAGGCATGCATTTCACATGTGGTCAAGCTATTGGAAATTCTCAGGAAGCACAATACCTCTATGCAGAACATTATCCACAATGCAGAATTCCATCCCATAAATTATTCACCAAACTTCACCAACAACCAAACAAATCTTTGTCCTTTGCTGCATGAACATGTGATCATGGAAGGCCTTGATACTTTCGAACTCCCAGATTGAAAGTTCACATGTTGAGAAGAGTTGAAAAAGATTCCAGAAGCCATGTCCATAGAATCTGCTCAAGGTATGTGTCAACCTTGTCTGGGGAATTCTCCATGAAAAAACACTTCATCTCTTACAGCAATTGCAGCCTCACTGTCCTCCTTACCATTGTGCAAGGGTGGTGTTTGACCAATGGTTTCACACAAAATATGTTGTAGAAACACAATTTGTAACAAATGTCCTTGTTGCTGATAGGCAGGATTCACAAAGGATGTTATTGTGAACTTTCATAATACCTGTATCAGGGGGAATGAAAATCCCCACATCACAGTCACTTCAAGACATAAACATAGATTTTCCATCAGTGTCTGGGAGGGCATCTTAGCATATCAGTCCTTATGACCAGTTGTCTTACCTGATAGACTGACAGGTTCCTTGCACCCTTGAGTTTTGTTAAATGATTTATCAGTGCTCTTCAAAATGCACCTCTTCATCAGCAACAACATATGTGGTTCAAGCGTGGTGGGGCACCTCCTCATTTTCTCAGCACTGTCAGACCGCAGTGGAACTGGACTTTTGGTGGACAATGGGTAGGATGTGGAGGCCCACTAAACTGGCCTGCAGGATCCCCTTCTGGATATTTAGCTGTGGTGACACCTAAAGACTTTGGTGTATGCAACGCTGATTAATGACTTACAGCTGTTACACCAACGAATAGAGAATGCGTCTCTGGATATTTGAGTGAAATCAGGAATTTTTGCATATAACAAAGGGCTGAAAGTTGTGGTGACATGTGTGGGAACCACATAGAGCATTTGCTGTAGAGGTAGAACCATGTATCTCCCATATTGCAGCTGGCAGTGGTTTCCAGACACTAGATGACTGCAATTCTTTTGCTCATTTCACTGAGTACTACATACCCTTGAAGTCTACCACCCTTCTTTGTTAACACTGTGTATAGACATCTCTTTTCTTTGTAGCTGGAAGCGTTTGTTGATGGGAATTTGGTAAAGAGTTACCCCTTGTTTAATGACTGGATGCACATGGAACAAGTTCCAGGCATGGAAGTGACTGTGCTAATACCGGAGATCCAGCTAGAAGTTTCGTACTTCTTCCATAATTTTGCATTTGTTGTGCGGCTGCCTTCACATACTTACGGACATGTAACAGAAGGACTTTGTGGTGAGTGAAGACATACTTTATAAATTAACAACTAATCCTGTACCAACAGAAAATGAATACTGACACAAATGTCTGCATTTGAATTCTTCTCAGAACCGGAACTTAATTCTGAAAAATCTGTTTTGATGTTATCCTTTATCTCTGTACCAATTACCAAACATTTTCCCACCATAACTGTGTGTGGTTTGTGTTTTATATTTATTCAACTGTGTGCAACATGTCATGGCCTTGAGGAGTCAGATCTCCTGAGGTAAAACACAGTGTAATATTCCAGAACGCCTGAATCCTTAAAAACAGTGCTGTGAGAATGTAAAATTCTACATCGTAACCTTGATAACGGTAACATTATATATGTAATGCCATATAAGTCTCCCCATTTCACATTTATTTTATTCTTACATGTTCTCACTTTTCCTTTATGCCTTGTTTTTAGTTATTTTTCCTGCTTCCTTAAATAGCCAGTGTGTATGCACATCCTTCTCTTACCACACACAGGTAACTGCAATGGTGACAGTAAGGATGACTTTACGACAAGAAATGGAACGGTTACCAGAGACACAGATGAATTTGGTAAGAGTTGGCTGTATCCACTACCTTCTGAAACAGGGTGCACTGTGATCTCTGAACGTGAAGAATGCATCCCACTACCTCCTGATCAAGATCCTTGTTTCAAACTCTTGGATGAGGAAAGGTTTGGAGGGGTAAGTCATTACATGTGTATATTACAGTTAGCAGCCAACATTTTGTTCAGGTTTGTTTTGGGTGGAAAGATGGTGAATCACCTATAATGGTCTGTGTTAATCCATGATTTTACTCCACATTTTCCATTGATATTCAGTTGTAATGTTGTTTTCAGTGTCACCCCTTGGTGGATCCTTATCCATATGTGGCAGCATGCCATTATGACAGATGTCACAGTACTGACAAAGAGAAGTCTTTGTGCCGTGACTTGGAAGCATATGGTAGAGCATGTATGCAAGCTGGACTGTGTCTCAACTGGAGGACAAATACTTCCTGTCCATATACATGTCCAGAAGGTATGTCATTAAACTTGCATTGTAGTCATTCATGTTTCCTGAACATCTGAAGTTACACTCAACCAGCAATATGCAACGCTCTAAGGACCACAAACAGGCGAGAACTCTCAAACTACAACATTTTTGTTTACATGTGAAAGTAAACTTATGCTAGTTCTGGTAGCTAGAATATGGCAGTAGCTTAATCAGTTGTTTGTGCATGCACTGAAGTGAAGTGAGGAAGTTCAGGACCATTCACTCACTGACATGACAACCCTTGCCTTCATGAAGCAGAACTCGCAGCTGCCACGTTGTTTTTTCAGTTATTAATAAGAGAAGAAATAGGAAAAGGAAATGTTGGGTTAAAGTTAAATATATTGGATATACATTATTTCATTCTGCATCCGCCAAATACTGGAGAAAAAATGGGAATACAGTGAACCAGTTCATCAGCTCTTTATAGACTTCAAGAAAGCTTACGATTCAGTTAGGAGGGAGGTCTTATATAAGATTCTCAT
>Ga0123357_10002315_pt1 | contig 21137 bp, 9 predicted proteins | sample TergutEmb28metaG_FD_89873 | JGI IMG/M metagenome (GOLD analysis project Ga0123357, IMG submission 89873) | Embiratermes neotenicus P4 segment gut microbial communities from Petit-Saut dam, French Guiana - Emb289 P4 | ecosystem: Host-associated > Arthropoda: Insects > Digestive system > Gut ... | reverse complement strand
GTCGTCGCGATAACTTTGTCGTGTCGGCCCCGTGTACTGCCTGGCCATAAAGATACATGAAATATCAGTACCACCGATATCGCCGCCGGCACCGACACCGATTTTGTCGGCGCGTGTACGCCCAGCCTAAGGGTTAAAATTATTGCGTAAAGTTGTATCTTCGACTGAAACATAAGCGTTAATCGAAAGTACAATATGTTTCAGAAATAGCTGTTATTTGATTATTGAAATTTTCCAGGTTGTTAGAATTGAACACATGACAGCAGGAGATCTGTTACAGAAACAATTACAAATCAGATCGTTGATTCTCTGCCTGTGCCTGTCCCAACAAACAAGAAGATGAAAGGAAGGGAAGAGTGAGAAATGCTGAGAAGGTGACTGGCCATTCAGGTTCAAGTCCTGAAACGGACCGGCGGTTCATTTTCAAACCCTGAACAAACTTGATTCAGATAAATTCCTTTTAGGTGTAAATAACATAACTACGGAAAACAGCAGTAGATTGTAAGGCATTCAAAAGCTTGAGACTGAATAGTACAGCCATCAACTGTCAAATTTATAGGAGTTTTACAGCTCGTACTTTTTGAGTGAAAGCCGAGACTTTGACACTTCTGAGGACGTAATTAACTCAGTAGGAAGTGCCAGTGGGCCACACACGTAATGTTTTTGTATTGTAAGTTTGGGTTCTACTGATTTGAATTAGCTCAATCAATGAGGTTTGGCTTTCCAAAAAGTTAAATTCGGCCTATCGGTTTTCTATAAATTCGAATTTCGGCAAATAGAATAATTTCTGTACTTAGGAGGGTATTTGGTCTGAGCGGTGTAGGAGATGCGAGCGTGGGGTGACACTCCGTTTTTGGCAGTTGGAGTAGTGCGTACATAAAATTGGGTGCTCCGCCACTTTGTGGCTTCTTTAATATACATTTTCGATTAAACCATGACATGTAACTGTGTTTGCAAGTGCCGTAGATACACCAGCTGAAGTGCTAAAATCTGATAGTTGCTCTAAACCAAAAATGAACTTCTACAAATAAAATAAAGAAAACCCCCAAGAACTAAGTACTGAATACCTGTGTCAGCTGGAAAAGACGATCGCGAGCCTTGCAGGGATCTCCCGTTTAAATAACCTTAGTTAAGACCTTCAGGTTCACTGAGCGACACAAGGGAAACTACTCAACCACGTATTCCCGGATGAAGAGGACAGTAACAAAGGCATTCACTATACTGACGTCGTCAGCAGTGGCAGCCTCCTCCGCAGACGAAGACGAGTGGCGAAATTTTGGCACTTTCATTGCAAACAAGTTGCGAAATTATTTGCCACGCACCAGGAATAAAGGGCAACACGAAATAAGCCATATCATATTCGCTGCCGACCAGGGGTTTTTTGATGTTTCACATCCTGTCCCCACCCCGTCACCAACATCCCAGATTTCCTCTCCCACCGGCCCTTCTGCTGCTGGTTCAGAAGACGTAAATATGAGTGTTCTGATTGCCTTTAAATTGTGTAAACTGAGTTCAGTTATTAAAAGTACTTTGTTAGTTGTATATTTTTTTCACTGTTCCAAACCATCGATTTTATGCCCAAAACAGTTTGCTCTGTGCAATACACATCTTTACCTGTTTGCATTCTATCAGTGCCTCTACAATAGCTTGTCACACTTCGAGCACAATCTGACCGAATATTTATTTAGAAATTTGGAAAAGATATTGCAGACGGATGTACGAGTCGTCTGTGGCCCAGAATTGCAAAGTTACTGCCAGTCTCTTTTCATCTGGAATAGCTGCTCGGAATCTGGTATCCCTTTTCACAATTTACTGTCCGACTAAATTCATCAGTAGTTCAAAACCTGTTGGTGTCATTGGAGGAAATTTTTTGTACTGTCCGCCATATTTTTGGAACTTCGAATTTGCTCACAAACTGTTACCACTGTACACAGACCTCTTTCTGTACAACTCCGTTTGCCACCAGCGTCTTTCTCGTCGCTTTCTTCTTCTGGACAACATGTGATATACAAATATGAAGGCCGCGCTAGCTGCCTGTGAAGACGACATCTTCCCACCAGGAGCAGCGAACACTGGTGGATCACAGCGCACAGCCCGTTCGCCAGAATGTGCGCCGTCCTTTCCGAACCTAAACCTCAGGGCGAGAAGAACCCCACGCTGTTATGCTACGCTGTTACATTGCAGCAGAATGTTCAAGTCTGTATGCGCTCTAAGTCCTGCGTTTGCGGTCGCTCGCTTGTTGGGATTGCGGGTTCGAAACCCGGATGTCTGTCTTTGTGATTGTTGCGTTTTGTCAGGTAGACGTCTCTGCGTCGGGATGATCACTCGTCCAGAGGAGTCCTACCGAGTGTGCGGTGTCTGAGTGTGATCGTGAAGCCTCGATATGGATGAGGCCCTGGCCTACTAGGGGCTGTTGCCCCATGTAAAGAAGAAGGGTGTGATAGTTTTCCATTACATTTCCAAATTGATTTCCATTGTAGTGTAAATTAGATCAGGACCTATTTCTTTCAAATCTCTCGGGATAGTGTTTTTGCACATTGTTGCTGGAGCGAGCGATGCCTTCCTTTGTATTCAACCACCAGACGTGAACAAGATCAGGCTGGTATCTGTCCTTCGGCTTTTTGTCGTTCTGATGAACCGCATTGCATGCCTCTAGTCGCCCCAACCTCAAGTTGCGTCTAATTATTTAAACACTGAAGGTGTAGAGAGCACATTGCTTTGAAACGTGTTAACCTAAGAAGGGTACGCTGCCAGACCCGGAAGTCTAGTTCATGAATAGTTCTGAGCAATTTTGTAGATTTGAAATTGTTTCTGACGTGACTTCAGTAAGCTGTAAGCAATGGTGCAAGTGACAGGAAAGCATGGAATTCAGCAAAAATAATTTTAATTAAAAACTAAGAATTATATAAGTTTATTTATCATATTCTGGTTAAAATATCCACCTGTACAAACTGGGAAACACTGAGTAAGTACGAAATAATATCATAATTGTATAACACGTTTTGCTGTTGAAATGCAAGAACATTCCAAACAAAAATTGCAGCTACAAGTATATATTATAATTGTATTCCAAAATATCCACTCTCAGTTAATTCGGACAATTTCCAGCAAACTGGGAAGGAGTAATGCAGTTTGCTGTGACTGCTGCAATTTGTGTAACGGAAACCCGTTTATCGATAATCGCTTGCGTTTCAATAAAACATTTCGAGATGTACATTGGAAGTATCTCGAATGCAATGTTCACCAGGTTCCATAAAGCTTTGTCAGTACGTCTAGATTTTATTAACGGCGATGTTGTTTATCTCAGGTTAGGAAGGCTGGACCTATCAGTCTACAAAATCATTAGTACTGTCGCTCTCAGTGCCATACACTTCAGGCTTCTGCTGATCTTGTTGTTATAAATTTTACGTTTTTTGAAACGTGCATTGTGATATACCAAGGTAATTAGAACCAACAAAATGCACACTTTTTACATTAATGTTTTAACTTAATTATGGCGCCTTCGATATATTTCGAACATCCAAACGCTCCTCCTCAGGAAGACTTGTACATGCTTTTTATGGTATTTTTTAATGCATCCATGTAAGCGTTCTGGTCAATGGCAGGATGTGCACGTACCATAAAACTGCACGTACAAGTCTTGCTGAGGATGAACACTTGGATGTTTGAAACATGTCGAAGACACTATAATTAAATTAAAACACTAATGAAAAAAGTGTGCATTTTGTTGGCTCTTATTACACCTGTTGTAATAATCCGTCTATATTTGGTGTAACAAGCAGTGTTGGTGTTTCTACAGACGCTGTCTTCTTACAAGACATACACAGGTAATCTTGTACCCTAAATATTAGTGATATAGCATCGTGAAACGATCAACTGGGACTGAGAAATCGTCGGAAAAGAAATGAAGTTTTATGGCTGAGATATTGCATACTGCAAGCTGCTGTAATTCCTGTCATATGTGTCTATACTCTGTGACCTGATCATCTGAAGCCCAGTGATGGCAGTTACTGTGCTGTCTTTCGTCATATTCTTTGCATATTCTTTATTCGTTTCTTTCATTTCTGATTTTACATCTCTTTACCTCTTGTATATTTTCCGTGTTTTCTTTGTTTATTTATTTTTATTATTTTTTTACTCAATTATTCTTCGCACCTTGACATATTTTCATGATGCACACACATTTCCTTTATTACGAGTGAAAGCAAGTGTACCATATATAAGGTTACACGCCGGCTGGTTTCAATGGAGAGATTTTCCGCGTTTGAAGCCGCTTTAAAGTGCATGATAAATAACGGGTTCAGACGTTACCTTACGTACAACAAACATAACCTGAAAAAGTTGAAGAGTCAAATGATGCCAGACCGAAAGCATTTGAACGGGTTCCAGCGACACCAAAAACTGCGTTTCGTCTTGTAAAAAATGTGAGTGTGACGTAAGTTTAAGAACGTCTGCACCTACCTGGCGATTACGACATAATCGACATTGCAACAAAGATTTTAGAGCTCCTCTGACATTGTATGTTAGACAGTGCGTAAGTACGAAATGTCGTCTGTTTGCAAGTAACACACCAGTAACGCTTTACCGGTAGAACACACCGTGGCGTACTCTGCATGTAAATCATATGCCTAAGGATGAAAACGTAATCTAATATTCGCAGAATACTTTTTAGCCACGCGTAAGCAGCGTAGCCGAGACGAAGCAAATGCTGAATGAATTAAGTGTATGATCATATCTCGTGAATATAGATTAATTCGATTAAGGAAGGTGTTACAAGGGTCATGTGGAATGTCTGCGAAAGAAGGGGAGTGCATGCACTGTATGGGTAAGGAAACCTGAAGGAAAGAGACAAATTAGAAGACCTAAACTACGTATGAATTATTTTAAAATTGATCTTAAAGCAAGAGGATGAGAGAGTTTGGAATATATAAATATCTACTCAATACAGGGAAAGTTGACAGGCTGTTGTGAACAAGGCCTTAAGCATTCAAGTTCCATAAAACGCGAGAAGTTTGTTGACTAGCTGAGGAACTGTTAGTTTCTTAAGAAGGATTTTGCTACATGGACTTAACGTAAACGGCAAAAGAAAGACGTTACCGCTTAAAAATCTAGACAAATTCCAAGTAGCGGTGAGAAATGTTAGGGTGCGGGGGTACAAACACCTGACTCCAACATAAAGTTAATGAACTAGGAATTTTCTTTACAGGGTTTTATATTAGGACAAGCCCTTAGAAACGATCTGTGCACACGGAATGCACGGAAGATGTGTAGATTTTTACGGAACAGAAGAAAAATTTCCTGGGGAAATATGACCAATGGGTACACATAGGTGTGGATGGGAGAATAATATTAAAGTGAACGTTACGTATCTTCGTGGAATGGATTATTTCGCTCAGGGTAAGGAAATGTGACGACAAATGTGGATATCTGTGTTCCGTTGAAAGTGGAAATTCTGCACTGTTTGCCAATCTTTGTTTCACGAACCTAGGCAATTCATTAGATATTATTCAAGACAGGCAATATATGTACAACGTAACATTGAGGAGCGATCATACAACAAATGTTGAAGTGGAAGATAAATAAGTATTACATATTCTGTGTGTGTGTGTGTGTGTGTGTGTGTGTGTGTGTGTGTGTGTGTGTGTAGCCATAGTTATAGGGCATGCAATGCGCATGAGCCATATTGTCATCTGTGGGCTGCCCCGCTCTACAGTATTTTTCCACATTATCTCATAAACGGCACGATTTAAAAAAAGGTATTGGACATGAAAATTGTGTTTTGATTTCCTCTGCAGCTTTTGTCTGCAACGTTTCTCCTTCTAAAAGAACTGAGCGATAAGTACCAAAAATGTATATTGGTTTTCATGTAAAGTACGCGTTATTCTTACCTGATTTTAATTAAGCTTGAATTATCTCGACAGGTTTCCTACAAAAAAACTCAAATATCAAATTTCATGGGACTTTCTCCAGTTGGATCCGAGTTATTCCATGCGGACGGGGGACGGACGGACAGACATGACGAAGCTAATAGTCGCTTTTCGCAATTTTACGAACGCGCCTGGTAAACTATGCCTAATAGCGCACAAACACAAGTTAACATCTTTCTGATTTCTGTAAGAAGGAAATATCACAGTATTTTTGTCCTCTAATACTAATTAAAATTTTACAGCTGAGGAGTTTCCTGTATATCTTCGCTTGTTATTTTTAAGCTGTTTGTTCCTGCATAGTTTTATCTTTCTGACTGAAGTTAATGCAACTTGCATCTGTGCTGGTTAATATAGGATACTTATAGACATGATACCTACCAGCATTTAGCCTACGTGACTTGCTGTTCAAGGAGTATAGTGTCTCATGCATATTCATGTCACGGAGTCCAGCTAGACTTTTCTCAGAATGGGACAGCACTGCACGAATAAAAGTCCTTGTTTTTGTTTTCTTGTAAATCAGTGAATCTCAAACTGTGGTCCTCGGAACGCCAAGGTTTCGCGAATTGCCTTTTTCTTGTTGTTATAAATTAGAAAGTGAGAGAATTGCATTGAATATTTGTAACATCTTAAAAAATCTTTCTATCTTTAAGAATGGCACAACGAAGCGTGTATTCTGTTCAGTAGAACAATTTTTAGGCACATTTGCAAAATTGCGAAAAGCGACTATTAGCCTCGTCATGTCTGTCGTCCGTCTGTCCGTCCGTCAGTCCGCGTGGAACATCTCGGCTCCCACTAGACGGATTTTAATGAAATTTGACATTTGAATATTTTTCGAAACTTTGTCAAGAAAATTCAAGTTTCATTAAAATTTGACAAGAATAAACAGCACTTTACATGAAGTCCAATAAAAAGTTTTAATCATATGTCGCTAAATTATTCTTAGAATGAAATAAATTTTGAGACAAAAGTGTCTCGAAACACACATGTTATATTCAATAACATTTTTTTTCCGCAAATTGTGCTTTTTGTGAGATAATGTGGTAAAATATTGCAGACTGGGACACGCTACAGATGACATGGTGCATGCGCATTTCATGCTGGGTAACTAAGGCCACATATACCCTCAGGTTATGTAATAATCATTGCTGTAGCACTGCAACATTAGTTACACGAACGCGCCTTAATTACGTGTTACGTAATCGTACATTGCCTCTCTTGTTGTTCCTAATTTTACTTTTAATATCACTATTTTTGAGAAAGTCAAAGATTTGAAATGAAGATTTACGTTGTCTCAGTGAAAGATTTTTAGGGTTTCATTGTATTTCTTGTCTGTAAATATTCTAACGTTAAATGCAATGTCGATTTGTGACTTCAGGCTCCATGTGTTCAAATCTTTTGGGCAGGCCGTCACCAGATTTGATGAGTTTTTGCAGCGCCCTCCGAAATAAGAAGTCTGAGAGACACGAGACGAGATTCTATACATAACTATGTTGATTTCACAATTAATTTTGCGACAGTGGATTTATTTGAGACATATGGTAGGACACCTTTCACATCACATTTGTGACGTGAAAGGTGCCGGATAACACCTAGTCTACCACAAGGTTGAAGAACAAAAGAGAAAAGATGAGGTGCTGTCCGTCAGTGACTTGGGCAGGCGCAGAACGTGAGATTGGTTATAATTAGGGGACGCAAAGAGTGCTCTCAGATGTTGTAGAATATTTAATACAAGAGAGAGTAAAACGTCGCGAATTATGTGACCACTAAATTTACTGCTTATAAAAATTAAGAATTTTAAATTTGTATATGGGGAAACGGTATTTGTCAGTCCAAGTCATGGGATACATTTATCAAGAAACACTAATATATTTAAAATATTGAACAGATGTTTGAAGGGATGTCCTTTGTACAGTAACAAAAGATAAGACTATAATGCAATGAAACTGACAGCTCAACTCATTAAAACGGCAGCTGCTTTGTAGCTTTCGTCTGGATGGTTTTCACATTTGGTGCAGTAATTCCTTACTTGAAAGCCGAAATATTTAGTCATGTTATGAAACAATAACTCTCCGTTTTGTGGATAAAGCTATGTCAGCCTGCAGTGCCTTTGCACTTGATCCGCATATTCAAAACACAATTGGATGTTTCACATCAAAGTGCTTTGTTGTAGTACTTTAGTTCTAGCAGCAACAATTCTTTGTTCTTTACGAATAAGCTTAACTTCCTGTTGAAGGGGTAATGTTTCATTTTATGGTTAGTATAGGGTGCAGTAGAAATTATATCTAAAATATTTGCCTTAGAAATTTAAAAAAGTCGGGAATAAATGTAAATTCAATTTCCGGTCGACATATGTATAGGATTACGTGAATTATTACATTTGGGGTTTTGTTGAAGAGATTTTAATCATAATTAGAAGTACTTAACAAACAATGCAACGTTCAAATTCGTGAATAAAATTACAATATATTTAAAAGTACGTCATCAGTTTACGATTTGGTCAGTAAAATTATGCCTCGTGAAAGTATTTTTTTATTTGATTGAACTATTTTGAAGGCATTTATTTTAACAAATTAGGAAGGCCAGCTTTTTTAAATATGGTTTGTTTGTCCAGTCGTCATTTGTTTCTATAAGCAAACCACTTCGTACTGTATCAAACATGCTCTGCACCAATCCCCGAGTGAGGATTGTGACTGTACGTGGGGTACATGTTTGGAACTGAGCGGTTATGACACTGTTAGATCGTAATTGCAGCGTTTAGAAGTAGAATATGAGGAATCCTAGTGGGTATACTGAGGGTAGAATTCAGGACCTGTTGATTATGAAGAAGGATCCGCAACAAGGCTCGGTCAGGAGGAAACATATTTTAATTTTTGTTGTCTGTATATTTTAAATTATTTGGATAGCTAATGAGTTCTATCGGCTAATATGTTCATTCAGCTAGTTACGTTTCGTCATGTAGTATGTTTGTGCAACTAGTATATTTCGCAGCTATTACGCTTGGTCAGCCAGTTCTTTCAGTCAGGTGATATTTTGGAGATAATATGCGATGATCTTAGAAACATAGTAGTTTAATAAGAGTCTATTATTTAGTCTGTCATGAACGTAAGTTCATAGATAACTGCCTGGGTGACTGACCGACTGACTGACTGACAGACCAACTAACTAGCTCACTGACTGACTAACTAACCAACCAACCAACCAACCAAATAACTAACTAACCAACCAAACAACTAAGCAACTGAACAATCAACTAACTAGCTAGCTAATTCCATGAAGTAGAGTCCTTTTAACTTTTTGGCGCCTGAATTATTTTTTTAAACTTTAGCACACCTGTATATTAAATGTGAATAATACAGGAACCAAATACGTTAGAAATATGAAATAAACTGCATTTTGAAGAGAAAAAAACGGAGAGTATATACCATGTTTAAAATATTCAGTACCTATATTTGTTGAATAAATATATAAAATGCAGCGTTTAGAGGTTAGCGGTGCGGTACGACCACTATAGGGGTCGTTAGGCGTCAAAGGGTTAAGAAGCTAACAGTTCCTCAGCTACTCAAGAAATTCCCTGCATTTTATTGAACCTGTAGATTCATTACCGAATGAAGAACAGCCTGTCACATTCCCCTATTCAGAGACAGATAAGTTCGTTTTAGGTTCTCCTATTCTATTGACTTTCAGGTCTCTCTTAATATTATCGTACCATTTACGCCTAGGTCTTCAAAATTATCTTTTTCCGTCAGGTTTCCACACAAACACCCTCCATGCAACTCTCCTTTGTGTCCCTCCTGTGGCACACGTTCCACCATCTCGCCTTCTTCACTTGATAACCCAAATAATATCGGGTGAAGGTTCAAATGGTGAAGCTCCTCATTATGCAGTTTTCTCCAGCCTTTTGGTACTTCCTTCATCTTAGTCCCAAATGGCTTCCTGAACACTATATTCTTGAAAGCCTTAAGTTTGTGTTCTTCCTTAATATGAGAGACCGAGTTTGACACTCATATAAAACACCCTACAAAGTTATTGGTCTGTATATTCTGATAGTTATAGGGCGTGTTTTTCGACAGCAAAAGGGAAGATAAAATCAGGAACAAAAGGTAAGAAGTATTCTCAGAATTGCACTGACCCTTGATTTCTTCATTCATGTGGATTCTAAGGCCAAAGAAGTTCTTAAGGTCCGATATACACTGTTTGGAAATAATCACACCTCTATAATGTGTCTGAATTGGACGTCCCAAGACTCATTCTACTGGTCGCCAGACTCCCAGCTTGGAGGCCCGTGTTCAATCAGAGGGCAGATCACGTGGCAATTATAGTGGACACAGTGTCACTGGGACAAATGTTTCTCCAAAACACTTCGGTGTTCCTATCAAAGTCGTTCCACCAGTGCTCCACACTAAGTCACCAACGTTATATGATGTTAGCAACTGACAGCGTGGTTTAGTAACACACTTGAAAATGTGTCGTATTCGCCACGTACAGTACATAACAACTACTCTTCAGCGCCTTCTTAAGGTTCAACCACAAGAGCCTGGTTGTGGTTACGAATTGTGCCTGCTGTTACTGAACTTTCTTTTGCAGACTTTAATAGACTACAAGCAAATGCACCCGGAAGCAAAACCACTGCTTCAAAAGGAAGGGAAGAAGGCAGTGTGAATTTCTCAAAACATTTTTAAGTTTCTTATGGGAATGAGAGGGAGAAATCGTAGTAGTTCATTAAAATATTCATGGAAGCAGAACGTTGCTTGAAAAGTATAAATAATTTAATTAGTTTGAGTGAAACCAATATGACATTTACATCGAAATACCTTAAGAAAATTACTGAAGTGAAATTATTTCTGATTTTCTCAGAGCAGGAAGGGCTAACTGAGTGAAAATGTGATACGGTTCTGGCTGGTCAGGTCAGCCATATGAGTGCCTATGCAAAGTACCGAGCATTGGTGAATGGCATGAAAAAGCCCTTCACCACACTTTGTTCTTCCACCACACATTACGTAAGGACACTCCATAGTTCGACATCTCACCCGCCGTAGCGACGGATACTTGAGTTTCTAAGCTTCTAGCATTCTGTGCAGTTATTTTACACTTGTCATAGAAGTATTAAAGGAAAACACACACACACATATATATACATTTTTGTTATTTATTATCAATCAGAATGAATACAATCAATTGCTGCTGTGATGATTGTGCAAAGTACGCTACGATACCATGTATTACTAGGACGTGATAGAGTGTCTTGCAGGTGTAAAGGCCAAAATCTTTTTAGTCTACTAGTGTTTATAGGTTGTAGTAGTGGCTCTAATAGTGGATTGGGATGGGCTTCCAGTTTGTTGTGATGTTTATTGATTCTTTTATGGATGACGTTACTTACGTAAAGGATGTTGAAGTCTGTACGTAGAGTATGATTTGTTACATACCAGGGTGCATTTGCTATGACTGAGGAATTAGGATTGGGATATCTGCATGATGACCTTGTTGGACCTGCTGGCGCAACCCTACAGTTCTATTCCGTAGCTCCATATATGTTTGACTATCGCTTTGTAGATGAGTAATTTATTTTCTATAGATAGATTGGATTTTTTCCCTATCAACCAGTTGATGTCTTTTGTTTTTAAGTCAATTTGTTTTCTTTTTTTTGCGATGTGTTCTTTCCAATTTAATCTGTAGTCGAAATGTAGTCCTTAACTACTTCAGTTTGTGGTATGATAGTTTGGTTGATGTTGACTGCAGGGCAGTGGCCTTTTCGAAGGGTAAAGGTTATGTGCGATGACTTGGATTCGTTAACCTTAATTTTCCATTTCTTTAAGCCATTTTTCGATGATGTATAAGTGCTCTTGAAGATTAAGTGAGGATATCGTAGTGTCTTCATGAGCTGAAAATATTGCTGTGTCGTCCGCGAATGTGTCTAACGTAGTTTCCCTGGTTGTTGGTGAGCCAGATGTGTATAGTACATAGAGATGAGGAGCAAACATTTTCCCTTGGGGTACACCGGAGTGGGTGTGGAAGCGGGTTGAAGTTTCTCCATTGATTTTTGTTTCGAACTGGCTTTCATTTAGATACGATTTCAGCAGGTTGAAATAGCTTGAGGGTTGAATTCTTTTGATTGTGAATATTAGCCCTGGGTGACATATTTCACCGAATACCTGGCTTACGTTTAAAAATACGTCTGTAAAATACTGCTGTTTTTCCATACCTTTATTGATGACATCTGTTATGCGGTGGCATTGTTGCAATGTGGAGTGAGCTTAACATACGTACGAGTTTGAACAACTGCTGCTGACAGCTTAATGGGATAAACTGATGCTGACATGTGCACAAGATAAACGTATGAGGACACATCACTAAGTAGATTGAAACCGGACGTACATTTAGATAACTTAAACAGATATACTATGTAAAAACTAATGATATATTAAGCTACCCGATTATAGGCCTGGTCAGGCCCGAGGGCTCCGGAGGTTTGAGGCTTCCAGAACTTCTACTAGACAATCGGCACATGAATGTGGCAAGGGTATCAGCCCAATGTGCTGGCCATCTTTACTCCCAGGAGATACTCCTTGTACTAATTTCTGTCAGAGACTGAGTCGACCCCAGGGCAATAGTGCGGCGGAAAGATTTAAGTCAATAAAAATCCCAATGAAACGAACCCGCGACCTTCCGGCTTGTAGCGGAGTGTCTCAATAAACTGAGCCATGGAGTACCCATACTAATAGTGGGTGTACACAAGAAAAACCGATGCTGAAATGTATGCAAGATAAGCTGGTGCTGACATATTCATTAGCTCATCTGACACTGACATGTACAAAACATTCAAAGATGCTGAGACACGTAACGAGTAAAGCGGCTGCTGACCTATATGTGAAAAAACAGGTGTTGGATACACGCGAGATCAGCCGACACTCATTATGTTAATAGAATTACCCGATGTTGACATGCATGATATTAGCTGATATTGACATGCATACTGAGAAGAACTTCTACTGACACGTATTATTTTATAACATGCTGCTTTTGTGTACAATGACATTAACTGCTGCTGGTACATATCACGAGATCAATGGTGCCTATATATACCGTGAGATAAACTTGGCTGTCATGTGGCTGCTGATCGGTATAATGAGATAAATTTCTGCCAATATACGCTCTGAAATACACATATGCTGAAATGTATCATAAGATAAGGTGAAGTTGATATATTCTGAAATATATCATGAGATAAAGTGCAGTTTATGCGTATTCATGAGATATACTGCTGCTGGCACGTATCATGAAATACGCAAATGCTGATAAGTACCCTGTGGTAAATAATGCTGGAATTTGTCATTAGTTTAACTGAAGCTGACATTTAGCTTCAGTTAAACTACGCCTCACCCGTTCAGCCTGCAACATATTAGACAAATTCGTGTAGTTTTAGTTAAGTTATAATTAGAAATATTATGAAATGAAGTGAATAATTTCACATTTGATAAGCATTTTTAACCTAATTCTCCTTCTTGTTGTTTCAATTTCATGCATTTGCCAGGTATCAGCCGCTCTAATTTCGAGTTTACGGTCGTGGTGTATGACTGTTGTGGTGATGGGGGTGGGGACCAGAACGTCGACTGCACTTTCCTATCTTTACTAAAAATTAATCGAGTGACGCTTCATATCAACATCTTGGCTCGAGTACGAAGATGATTTAAATACAACATATGACGGCATGTTTAATTCAATGTATCAAACCAACCTTACATGCAACGAAATGTGTACACAATAGATACACAATCTCCAAAATGTTTCGGAACTTCTGGAATGTAGTCATCAGGGATTGCAAGTTTAATATTTAGTGCTTTGTATTTCATTTTTTAAATACTCGTATTCTAGTTGTTTATAATACAGGTTGTGAGATCTCGTATCTAATACCAACCCGTATGTACGCCAGTGAAATGAATGTGAGTGATTAGGCAGTTAGAGCGAACCCCGGCATCCAGTTCTTACATGTGCGTGATTACCGGAGTGGTTGCCGGGTGGCATGGTTACCAAGGAAACAGGAGAGTGTGCCTTGTACTCATCGCGAGGATTTTTCGGTCCGTCACATGAGACAGTAACGCTGTGTTTCCGTGGCTGAAGGATGTCACGAGGGGTCGAGAGGGAGACAAGGAGGACTTTCTGCGCGCCAGAGGTCGGACTTGTGCATGTACAGTCATGCTGTCTGGCCAAAGCTATTTGCAGTGTCCAGTAAACAAGAATGTAACTTCCCGACAATGTGTTTGTGTTATATGTTGGTGTATTTCATCTCTGAAGTTACTTGACAGATTGTGATTACATTTTTGTTGGAGACTTGTATTAACAATTAGTAACAGTTTTTATAACTATTTCAATAAGATTTGTGCACTATTAGAGAGAAAATTTAACTTCAGAGTTCTCAACAATGTCTTCCCGAAAATTTGATGCCTGACGTAAAGTACAGATGTTACTGGAATATGATTGACGTTGCAGCGTTTTCACACAGTGGAGGTACGCGATTTGCGTCCTGGTCAAAGAACCGGGAATTCGTATTCAGATTTTCGCAGTTTTACCCAGATCCTCAGAGCGAGTGCTTGAATTGCCAAGTAATGTAGACTAAAATGAAGATGTTTTTGTATTCGGTGCGACGCTACATGTTGCTGCGTGAAGCTAGTGACATGTGTTTGATAAAGCAAGAAGGTTTGCTATCTCACCTTGGAGGCGTGACGTTGCCTTAGGGGCAAGTGCTTGGCATTCTCCATCGCTACGCACGATGGGAGTTAATGGCCAGCAACGTGCTGTGTTCCCAAAGGAACTTCCACAGACGATCGCTGACTCAGATGCTAGTTATCCTCACTTTCGTTTGGTCGCCGTATCGAGGAGAAAACTTTGCCCTTACTGGAGTGGAACCACGGTCGTCTAACTTGCAGTAAGTAAGTTTACACACGTTGCATTTGTTTTGTCATTATTCTGACCTCCGCAGGTGTCTTCAGGATTTCCCGGCTCTGTGTACGGTCAAGTTGCCGTGCTTGGTGAGGCGGTGGGAAGCGCATCATATTTACAAAATTCCGCAAGTAAATTTTGTAGTTACGGGTAGTTAACGCTAGGTGGCAGGGCCTGCAGAATGAACTTGTTATAAAGCCGTCTGTAGGAATCTGCGTTTCGGAAGGTACTGCGGCTTGGACCCGTGCCAAGAAGAAGTTCAGTTTAAATAAATAAAAGGGCGGCTTATTCTGTCAACCTGTTATCAAGAAGTTGGCAAGACTGTGACGTGCATATTGAGTTACTTCGTGAAACTGTGACTGCATTTTGTTCCTGAGGGATTGTGTATGGAAGTTGTAACTAGAGACAGGCATTTTAAAGTTTTCCCTTTGAAACTTCAAAGTGATTTACACTACTTACAAATTACCTTCAAACAAATTAAGAAGGCAACAGTGACTGCACGATGCAGGTATTGGTCAGTTTTATATTTCACGCAGTGTTCCAGGCATCACGTCGTTAGTAGTCATATAGAACATCCACCCTTCTAAACCCTGGCAAAACATGAGTGCAGACGAATTGCATGTATATAGCCAAAGGTTCATGTGAGTCCCAATTGATCGATAAGGTTGAGGACGAAATTACTAAGTCTGGTCTCGGAATCTGCGAGAGTACCAACGTGATTGCCACTAGACATAAGCCACAGAGTGCGTCTGCGTTGGCTCCTCTCTCAAAACAAAGCCACACTGGCACAAAGAACACAACTGTGCTGTGCATTGATTTGTGCTGCAATCTTTGAAGTATGTTTTTTTTACAGAGAATTCTTTTTTTTTTTTTTTCCAATAAAACCCTAAACATCATTCTTTCGGTCGGAAAATTTTTCCACTTTTGAATACGTCTTATCTTAACAATCTTTCATTTTACCGTTCCTTTTGAAACTCCACGCCCAGAAATGTTGTATAATTCAGACCGGTGGAAATCAAACTGCGTGCCGCAGAACACTAATGTTCCGCAAACATATTCAGTTACGATAAATTGAAGAATATAATTCAGACTGTTAGTAATTACATACTGTATGTTTGTCCCCATTTTTGGACATAATCGGCACTGCGTTTATTTTTACATGAATAAATGTAATAATATATATATTTTTCACAAATGTGTATAAATATGTTTACGGTATTGTCGGTCCGGGCTCTAATCTCACTGGGGGCGAGATTTTTTGGACCCATCCAGACTGTCCCCTGTGCAATGGGCGCCGGGTCTCTTCCTCGGGGTAAAGCTGCCGGGGCGTAACGCTGGCAACCAATCCCCTCCGCCGCCAGGATCGATTTAGGGTACAGCTGTACTCCTGACGCTCTTGTGTGCCTGCTTGGTATGTGGCGGAAGAGCCTTTATGTGTCTTAAAACGTTTACTTTCATTGTAGCACCCAAAAATTAAGTCTTTCTACTGGGCCTCCGCAAAAATTCGGATTTAGTCACAAGGGTTCCACAGGCATTAGCAGTTTGAGACCGCTGATGTTGACGATGGAAAGTAAGGTGAAGTATTTTCTGTGACCAGTGAAAGCCAGGTGTCAAGTCTCTCGTCTTACTTTAAGCATCTACTTCATGCATTTTTTCCGTTGTCTGGTATTAGAATATAATATAGGCCTAAACGTCATATTAATTACTTTTCGAAGGCTAAATCTGTCTCTATTGTCAGGCTGTAAATATTTATTTATCGCCATAGAACTGTGCCTAGTAAGGTAAATTGTTTTAATCTTAAGTTTTGCTATGTAAGTTTTAGACTTCTTTATTTGCCAGAAGAAGCCGAGAGATACTGCCCCCGAAACCTGCTGTTTTACTTATTTCATTACATTTTAACGCAAGATGAAAGACAGAGCCCATTGACCGGACGATTTGAAGTGTGATTTAAAAGAGCCAAGTGTACCACTGATTTATGACTCACATCCTGTCAATATCTGCTACAGTTCGAGATCTTGCCAGGTTATTGCTCTACGCCCTCCTTTCACACTCGGTTTGTGAAATTTTATAAAATTATTGCTCATTAGTTGTTGCTACATCAGAAGACATGTACGTGTATGCCTGTCGTCGCTATTAATGTGAAATTTTGTCTTTAACTGACGGTTCATACCACGCAGTAGACACCAGAAATCTTCATCTTTGAGAATAAATACTTCATCTTACATAAGGAAAAAGTCGCTGATATTGCAGACAAACAGACACCACTTAGTGCCAGAACGTAGAATTGATTCAGGTGACATCGTATCTCTGTGCTTTTTATCAGCTGAGTGTTTATTTGTACTGTCAAGTAAACGTAATTGTGTAGATGTTTTATATTAGACTTATTCGATACTGCTGCATTTTTCGATCGTCCACTTCAGCCAGCATTAGGTAGGCCTCTCCCCTTTTAATCTTTTTGTGAACCGAATATCCTACTTGATGATGGCTGAAATGGACAGCCGAAATATGCAGCAGTACCGAATAAAAACTAATGTACAAGATCTATACATTTACGTTTATCGGATAGTATAAATAAGCACTCGATAGAGTTGTTCCATGAATTTATGACACGTACAATAACCACTGGGCCTAAAAGGGTTCCAATAATTGACATATTCTTTGGCGAGTTGTAGGCGGCATTTCCCGCCCAGGCAATTCAACTCATTGCGTGGCTTAGGCGGGTTTTAGCGCTTTGCTGCATAATCTCGTCTCCTAGTACCCGCCCTGCGATGACTGGATATACGGTTATGAAATATTTATTGTACGCCATGAGATAGATGACAGTCTAGCCTTGAAAATGACGCTCGTTTTTAGTCAGCCCGAAGTTGTGTGTTCGGAAGATAACAAAGGATAAAATGCTTTCTTAGTTTGGGCTTTTTCAATTACACATTTACTTTCGGATGTGTTTGGACTACTCCTGCTACTTGGGGACTCAACATAAGTCTTGTCAGTTCTTACCTGATCGTGGATGAACTACACATGACCCTAAGTTTGTCATTGGGAATGGTCCAAAAGTCATATCTGTAGATTTAAAATTTTATTACATGACAGTCAAAACAGACAGAAGTGTGTAGTATTTTCCAAATCGTTCCTTAAACTCAAAACTAATTATATGATGCTTTAGCCCACTTCAATATTGGATCCTATATTGGCTCTGGTCACATAAAATCGATAAACTTGCTCTGTCCATGTACGGGTCCACATTTATTTCACTTCGATTTTCCTTGCAGGAAAGGTTCCAATGTGATTCACAGATGTTCAGACAAATAACACTTCTCACACTACCCTTCAAAACAAGAAATCTAAGGGCTTTATATAAGGGAAACTAAGAGGCCAGAACACTGATCCACACATGATATTTACCTCGTGAGCAGAAGGTCTTCAATGTGACTTTATATGAAGGAGAGAATAAAGAATATGAAGAAAGGAGTGTCTGAATAATGGCAGCGTACGTAAAGGCCACGCTCTGCAGCAAGTTTGACGAAGTTAGCAAGATGTAAAACTTGTTTCATCGCTGCATACAGCGAACGTTGTGGAGACCTCCAAGAAAAACTGAAAAGTGGAGCCAGAAGTACAATGCTGTTTTTTTTTTTCCATGGCACAACAGCCCCTACTGGGGCAGGGCCTCATTATCGAGGTTTCACGTCACACTCCGTCATACCACATTCGGTAGGACTCCTTTTGAGGAGGCATTGGCCCGTCGCAGAGTCCTCTACCTGACAACACACAACATTCACAAGAGAAGACATTCATGTCCTCGGAGAAATTCGAACCTGCAATCACAGCAAGCGAGCGGCAGGAGACCTAAACCATAGACAGCACGGCCACCAGGATCGGCAATTAATATACTGCAATAAATTTATTTGAAGGTTGAATAGGGCCAACCAAATAGTGCCCCGTCTTCCTTGCTGCAGAAAATCCGTGAAATGTTTGGGCGCCTAATGTTACTGTGCTACAAATGGCTGCACAACGCTGTTTTGTATTGTTAAAATAATTATCACCACGGTTGAAAATCACAAGGACAAGGACTGTGCCTTCCAGGAATTTATACTTGACCGCATTCAGAAGGTGACAGACCCAGCACAGACAGAAGGGGAGGTTGATAGCGCGGACGATGAATCGCTAGACACAATTTCGATAGCGCCGACAGCACGGACCGCACCGCGACGCAAGAAGTCGGGTGAACGAATCTAGCTGACAACGTAGAGGATGGGCTCGAAATTAATAATAGTTTGTGTTCTTTAGAGCCAAGGTTGTGTAGAACAAATGCATCCGTATGGTTTATGTTAGGCTAAATGAACTCCGTGTTTCGTCAAATGCCACACGAAAAAATATCTAAAAAATCATTATCAATCCTGACAGATATTCTAACGTTGTCTTTAAAAAATTATTTAAATTATTAATTGCATTTATATAGAAATATAAAAGTGTATTGGTTGCATTTTTTTATTCAGTTCCTGTAAATGGCTTGCCAGGGTACTAGTGACATTTAAATCCCTGTTGTAAGGGAAAGAGTTAATTTTCCCGGGAAAATGCATATCGTCTGCAGATTTAATATTTGCTACAAAGGGAAAATTGGGATTAAAATATTAAAAGTGATTTTAGAGATGTGGGTTGTAGAAATGCGAAATACAATATTTTATCTGACAACTCACATGTCTCTCCCTTCAGAAGGTTCCGCGTGATGGCCTGTAGCGCAACGCTCACTGCTATTCCAGTTTACCTTGGGTTGGGTTCCGCGCTCCGTAGATCAGTGTATTGCACTTAAGGTTTTCATTCACAATAATTAAAGAAAGAGATAGAAATTTGTTCCTTCAGCCCATCCAGACATGTCGCGCCTCAAAAATACGTTGTTCATTGCACGTCACATTTTAAATTAAGCAGGAAGACGAGACGTGACTGACGACAGTTGGCAGCATAACACATTGCCTGGTCCAGCGGCCTCCCATTTTGTATTTGCAAGACGATTGTGAGCTTAATTGCATTCTAAATGAACTTCCCTTTCAGAAGGCGGAATTTCATCATGAATTCATATTCTTCTTGTTATTGTTCTACACAAAGTTGCAGACTAAATTCTTGGCTCAGAACGCGGCAATCCCAAAGGTAGTTTTGTGGTGTTCTTCAGTCCTTCCCTGTAAACGCCGGTGCAAAAAACTCAAAATATGCTGCGATGCGTAGCTTCCGCATTTGCTGCAAGTCATTATTCATTGTTCCTTCCACCATGTAGGGCTGAACAGCATAAGCTACTGACTGCATCTTGCAACAAATCGTCGTGGTGCAAAAATAGAGATTCCTTTAGGTGTGTCATTATTTTTAGAAACAAGGTCACCGCTGTAGAAGGACCGTCACAATTCTGGGGGCGCCGTCACCATTCTAGGGGCACTGTCACCATTCTAAAGGCACCGTCACTTTTCTCATTTCCAGAGATTCAGGGCTTGTATTGCATGAATATATAATGCCGGTTTTAAATCTGTTTGTTTAGATTCAATATAGCTTGCTGAAATAAAAAGCAACTTTGTTTAAAACCACAAAGATTAAAAAATTAAAAGGGATCTTGCTGCAGGCAGTAGCTCTTGCATTCCTTTTGTGTGCCTGCACTGTTACGCTAATGGGTACGCTGCAAACGAGCTCTTTAAACCGAACTCGCTCTAACACATCTTGACATTAGACCCAAAACCAGGGCTTGATGGAAGCGGGCATGTTTTGCATAAATGCATCTGAAAATTTACGCTCCCTACCTAATTTAGCAAGCTCATATTCCTGTTTACTGCATTAGAGAGGGTCTTCGAAATCTAACCATACATTTGGTGGAATACGGTACCGAATAACGAGCAGTCATTTTGATAACCTGCATTATTTGATCTGCTATATGCAATCTAAGGTATAGAATCATTTTCATACCAGGAAGTATGAAGTTAAAGTCTTTCCTGCAGTGTGTATCGTACATCGAAACGTGTCAGTGATAAGCTGTTAAGAAAAATTCTTTTAGGAAAACTTCTGTTATATTTTGCTTTGAGTTGCTTACCTTAGTGAAAAGAAATTATGAACAATTTAACTAATGCTTCAGTTACCATGTAGGTGTGTATGTATATGTATGTAAGTGTCAACATATGTGTGTATGTAGGTATGCATTTGTATATGTACGTACGTACGTACGTATGTATGTATGTATGTATGTATGTATGTATGTATGTATGTATGTATGTATGTATGTATGTATGTATGTATGTATGTATG
>Ga0123357_10002314_pt1 | contig 21138 bp, 19 predicted proteins | sample TergutEmb28metaG_FD_89873 | JGI IMG/M metagenome (GOLD analysis project Ga0123357, IMG submission 89873) | Embiratermes neotenicus P4 segment gut microbial communities from Petit-Saut dam, French Guiana - Emb289 P4 | ecosystem: Host-associated > Arthropoda: Insects > Digestive system > Gut ... | reverse complement strand
TTTTATTTTAGGTATAAAAAGGTTTTTCTTCAGGCCAATCCTTAAAGGGGTTGGTTACCGCACAGTTTTCTTTTTTTTGAAAAGGGGGCAATTTTTTTTTTTTTTTTTGTTTTGTTGACTGCGCATCCCTGTATAATGTTGTAAATATAGCATACTTGGTGCACAGTTTATTCTTAGTATATTTATCAATCTCTACATGTTTCAGGCGACTATGTGCCCATCAGGAGAAACAGCTGTGTTTATGTGACACTTGGTACTTGTTATTCTGTGTGGATGACTTTCTGGTCTGCCATATACTAAGAATAAATTGTGCACCAAGTTGGCTTTGTTTACAAGAAGGCGACACTTACTTGAATTCAGCTTGTTACAGAAAATTGGCCCTGCAATATAAGCATTTGACTTCCATTTACATGCACCAATATGCCCTCTTATTGTATATACATTCATTCATTTATTGGGGATTCAAATAATACAACCATAGGATATAGAACTTGTCATCAAGCAATTAAAATAAATACAAACAGTCATGTTTTTATTGTTGCACCGTGCATTTTGTAGAATCACTTTAATTATCACACCAACTAATGCACTTACATAAAATTTCACATTAAAACATTTAAAATCGCTCCAACATGTTTCGATCCTAAGATCATTCTCAGGGAGCTGCATTATTCCTTGCTGAAGTCATTTTAAAAACACTCATTAATTAATTCCCTTATATTAATAGGGTACTGTGGCAGCATGTCGTGTTGTGTAAGGGTATGTTGTTGAGAATGTGCCTGACTATGGGTGTGCGTAGTGTGTTAACGTTGCGAGAGTCTCTCACCAACACCGCCGCCGCCGCCGCCGTTGTTATTGTTGTTGTTGTTGTTGTTGTTATGTGTGTTGAAAACATTTTCCCATACTTCAGAACTTAGTCTTATTTGAAATTCAAGCATCAAACCATCCATTTTCGTTTTAGATTTAATATAATTAGTACCAATATGCATGTGCAAATCTCCTATAATTAATAATTGGGCATTGTGATCTGACAACTCATTTATTATTGGAATGATTTTGAAATTAGTAAATACATTTGTGTCAATGAAGATATTATCAAATTGCAGTATTTTATCCATTGGGAAAGTGTATCATGCTGAAGAGATTATAAGAATTCAAAATTGGGCCCAGTTGCCTCCTCCTGTCAGTATCTATAACATAATTTACGTTTATGTCTCCACATATTTTTAATTTTAAATTTGATTTTAAAAATATTGAAGTATAGCTTCCAGCGTATTAAGAAATGACTGAAAATCGCCAGAAGGTGATCTGTGAACTGCTGTCACAAAAATTTTGATATATGAAAGTTCTAAAAGAATAGTGCACACCTCAAGATCATTGTCTTTACAGAATTCATGAAGATTAATAGTTGAAAATTTCAACGCTTTGTGTATAAAAATACAAACCCAACCACCATCAAAGAATTGTCTGCAATGCTCAGCACCAAGTATATATTTCTCAAAAAGTATGAAATTTCTTTGTGTATGTTTTAGGTAGTGTTCAGAAAAACACAAAATATGAGGAGTGTGTATGTAGAAGCTCATGCTTAGTTCATTAATTTGTCTTCTCAGCCCACAAATATTTTGATGGTATAGCGTAAGTGCTTCATTTCTTGTAGTTTTGTTGGCGAAAACTAATTTTATTATGTATATTACAGGTAGTCTCATTTCTGTTTCTACATATGTCATTAACTGTATCAAATACTCCATTATTGCTATTACATTTAACTAATATATTTCCTGTATGATGATTTTTTTACCATAAAAATCATCATTCCTCATACCTGGAGGTTTTTTTTGTGCCTTTTGACTTTATGATTGTGTTGTCATCCTGACATGTTGTATTCTGCTGATCATCATTGCTGTTTGTGTTACTGCATATTACATTATCATCACTTTCATTATAATAATAATTCCAACACATTGAGATTGGATCTTCTTTCTTTCCTTGAAAAATTTCAATACTAGTGGTTGCAATTTGTTGAACAAATACTTCTTTTCCTACTATATTCATGTGGAGATCGTGTCTCATAAAGTATTCTCTACCAGAATCTGTTTTCATAACTGTTACATACTTACAGCTGTTCATAATCATTCCTAGCTTTACATTAAGTGACTGAACTTCAGCATTCACACATGAACATTCAGGAAGATCACGCCTATGAGGAATGCATGTCAGAAAATGTTTGTATGACTATTTTCTTTTACAAATTTTAGTATCTGTTGCAGTCTTTCCATAGCAATATTCTTTGCTATGTCATTTGTACCCTGCAGAATACTAATACATGATTATTTGTTAGATTTCCAGTTGTTTGTTCAGCAGAATCTGCTAATGTGCAAGTATTTGAACCGGGTTTAATCAAACATATAACATTAAAATTCTTGTTAAGCATGTCTTGAATGTTGCTTGCACATACTGTTGTGTGACTGTGACCCACAATGTTTAACAGGTGTTTTTCACTGTCACTATTGCTTTTAACACTGGATAGTGTGTTTCAAGGACTAGATTTGCACTTATTATTGACATTATTATTAATTAGCACTGTATCACTGTGTGCTGTTAAACTGTTCACAATGACGGATCTTTTTTAACTGTTCATTATCATTGTTGAACAAGTTTTCTTTGTTAGAAGCCAGTGCCATTCGCTGTATTATCTTGGGACATTTTTGGTGTACGATGTGGTCTTTTTTCCATTACTGGTGTATATTATCCATTGATCTTTGTAGGTTATATAATGTTTCAAAACAATTATAGTTCGATATAGCTGATTTTTTAAGACTTTTAACCACAGTTTTGTGTATCACTAAATGATGTTTTGGGACCCTGAATCCAAGTATTGAATTCTGATGAATCTTGCGTATTTACACAGCTAGACATGTTGAATCAATCAACATGATTCATCCCCTGCATTATTTCCATTGCCTCTTTTAAAATTATTATAATTTCAGACAGTGATTTAAATTTAAATGTGCCTTTCAACAACTTCATTTTCAAGTTTATGCGAAACATATATCTGAGAATACAACTTTCAGGATTATTATCAGTGAATATTGCATCCTTGGCATTATGATTCACTACAACTGCCGCCATGTTCATGACGTTACAGACACTGTTGTATCTTCTGTGTGTTATGTTGCATTGCTTCATTTAAGCCATTGCTTAACCTTTTGGCGCCGGAATTATTTTTTTAATTTTAGCACACCCTGTATATAAAATGTGAATAATACAGGAACCAGATATGTTAGAATTATGAAACAAACTGCATTTTGAAGAGAGAGAAAAAAAAAACGGAGATTATATACCATGTTTAAAATATTCAGTACCTATATTTGTTGAATAAATATATAAAATGCAACGTTTAGAGGTTAGCGGTGCGGTATGACCACATTAGTGGTCAGGATTTCTGGAGTTGTGGCATCCATATTAGAGGATTTCTGTTATATTGCTCTTGTGCATTTGGATGCTGTCCGTATTTGATAGAGTGGTTGAAACTCAGGGAATGACCAGGATGCCTGATAGCCTGTGAATCATAAAGTCACCCTCCACCCTGAAGGCTGTGAGGAATACCATTTGTTACAGCTACAGTCAAACATGCATTACAATTTAATGGCAAGCAAGTAGGATTACAATTGAGATCTTCAGTCTTCGAGGCTAATACGTAGTGTAGGTTGGTAGTTAGGTACCGACGGTTTGGGACAGTTATCAGTCACATCTTTGAGGGTCAGGCTGTTCGATTTCTTCTTGGACATCTTTGAGGGTCAGGCTGTTCAGTTTCTTCTTGGACTGCTTCATCCTTGAAGATGGGACCATTGGATTGTCTCGAAATGTCAGGAACTAACCACCATTATATGCTGTGTGACATCTCAGAAGAGCAAAGATCTGTTGAATATTAGTCTTCTTCCAGTGAACTGGACCTAATAGGTTGTGGTAATTGTATTGTAATTTCTGATTGTTGCTGTAGTTTGGTGGAAACGGAACGATTTTACACAAAGGCAAGACTTTGTGTCCAAACGAATCACTTTCCCAACTGAGACCACAAATGATCTCATGAAACCCAAATATGATCCAGTGCATCCTCTTACCTGAAGCTGTAGAAATATACTGTATTTACCCAAGTGCCAGATGACTCTAATGTTTGCTAAGAAAAAATATTTTACTCTTAATTTCATACACTTAATACAAAGTATGTCAGATTGTATCTAGGTGCATCAATCAGTGTCATTGTCTCCATATTCACAGTCAGTGCCGTCTTCCACACACTCATTTCTAACATTCCCATTCTCTTCACTGTCATTCCACAATACACCACCATCAGTCTTATCCACTGCATTGGATATACAGCATTTTATAAAACCCTTCACAGTCACTTCTTGTGAGATGTGCTGCCATGCTGTTATGATCTACATTGACTATTTAATACATTTATATTTCTTGGTTTATAAACATACTTGAACCAATGAAGATTCACAATTCTCTCCCCAGGTGGTTTTAGTAAGCATTATAAATACATGTGTTCTGGTTTTTTGTGTTGTGTCTGTTGTCTGGTCTCTGTGTGTGTGTGTGTTGTGCGTGTGCGTGCGTGCGCACGTGTGTGCATGTGCACGTGTGTTTGTGTTTGTGCGCGCGTGCGCGTTTTTTTTCCCCTCTTTTTTTTCTCTCTCTCTCTTTTCCCCAGGCATCCAGCTGTCTGTTACACTGCTGAGTTGATGTACTGTTGGTGCGTACTGACAGTCTGTATTAGTGGATCTTCCTTGCTGTCTACATATTCCACCAGTTTTGTCATTTCTACTGCGTAGGCTTCTAACTGCATCAGGCCCCTTCCTTATTCTTTTCTGGGAACATAAGAGCATTCTATGTCTGAATTTGGGTGATGCTGTATGTGGATGGTTAGCAGTTACCTCATTTTCCTGTCAAGTTTTTGCAGTAGTAGTAGTAGTAGTAGTAGTTGTTTTTGTTGTTGTTGTTGTTATTATTATTATTATTAAAACATGTTGTGTTCATCAGTAACAGTGTTCTATTTAATTCATCCCCCCCCTTTCCATACATGTATATAAAAGTGTGAACCTTGGGCAAGTCCATACAAATTGTATGGCCCTCCAGGAGGTTTAAGTTGGCCAGCCCTGTTGTAGACCATCTTATCCATTGCTTAGCTGGTAAGATGAAGGAATCCATTTCTAGGAGATGGAGCCTGCAGCTTCCTATGAGAAATGATGTCTAGCAATTGTTCTAACCCTGAAATGGACACCAATGTTATCCATCTCCTGTATACACTTTTGAAATCCAGTTCTTTCAGGACTGTAGTTTGTCATGTACACATTCGTGAAATTGGGAATTATTAGGCTTTCACAGCAGTGCAATTGATGTCTCTGTTCCGGAATATTGTGTCTTGTCTCTGGACAGTGGATGTGCAAAGTTTTGAATTTGCATTATGGTCCCATCTTCAGGAGTCAAATATCCAATGAAATGTCTTTTAACATCAGGCATCAGTATCCCAGAAGAACAGAGATCTCATTTTTTAAGTTTCTTGGAGGAAGTTTTGATACTGCCAAGTTGTCATTCAATCATGTCTTAAAAGTTGCAGCTGTTTGAGATGTAATGGGTATAGTGTAATTTAAACCTATGTTATGAAAATGTTAATGTGCTTCTTATTGCAGGGAAACCATAGTGAATTCTTGAGCTTAGTGTCACTGTCAACTGACCCACCTCAGGTCTGTCATGGGGCTGGACAAACCACAGATGCCTCACATGATCAGGTATTCTGTTGTGTTGATTTATGTCTTCTTCTGTCAGTCAGTGTTTGTGAACTTTTTCAGTTTCTATAACTTTTTCTGTCGCAGAGCTAATGACCCTCTGGTACTTCTGTGCAAAGTAGTACACTAAATTAACTTGCATAATTTCAGGCTTCCACCACAAAATAGATGAGTTCTGCACTGTTCTGGGCTATTACGCAGCGAGTAGTGGTAATTTCTTGTCGAGGTTTTGGGACAAACTATCTTTTGGATTCTTGGCCCATGAAGAAGGGACCACTAGCGTGGCCCAAAACATTTGTAAGAAATTACCACTACTTGCTGCACAATAACCGAGAAGAGCACAGCGCTTGCTTTGCTGCTGTATTTTTATTTAAGCACAAAAGTGATGGCAAGTCAAGAACAACACAGATATAAAATGGAGGTATGAACAGTGGACTGCCATGTAGGTTCATGTCATCTAACATTTCAGCTCTTAGAATATGTACATTGCAGTGCTTGGCTAAAAGTCTGTGCATTGTTCTGTGTCTGAACTTGCTTATGAGTTTATCAGCAGTGAAACCTCTTATCTGTCATTCCACTATTTATCTTTGAATTATTGTTTATTTTTTCTGGTCCCAAAAATTATGCATACAATTAATGTAGTATTATATTGAATGATTGTTCCTCAAAGTGTCTTTTTCTCACATTAGTCATTCAGAATTTCTGGTCCCAACCTGCAGTGTTGCTGGAATGATTGTTTTCAAGAAGGAAAGTGTCAAAAGTAATGTGATGATTTCGGAACATGTATCAGTGATGTATGCAATGTAAATACTGAAATGTTTTTGGAATGTACAGAAGCACTAACCTGCCTACATCAGTAATTACTCTGACAGTCATACTTGCAAAATGTGACGCACAGCATCCAGGGGTGGAATGTTAGCTGACTGTTGAGGTTGAGGCGGGAGACATGAGTTGTAAAATTGTAAACCTGAGACCTATGTTTTGCAGTTGTTTGCAGTATTGCGTTCATCATCGCCTTTCATTCCATTGATTTCAGCATTTAATGGTTGTACGATTCAGAGTTATTATTTCTCTTCTTGTGTGTTGCTGTTCCTGTTTAGTGATTGCTTTTGTGGTGCTACTGAAGCCAGTTCTGGGTAGTTTGTTGTAACTAAGTGGCAGTGTGTGTGTTTCTCTTGCAGGCGGCATTGACAGCTTTGCGTGCCTTGTCAGAGATGGGGCTTGACTCAGTGGCTCCTTCAGGGAGTGGAATGAAGAAAGATGGGCAGCAGGGACCCCAGGGAGATGGGTGAGTGACTGACAGTGCTTTCCTAACTTGTTACCCTGTATTTGTGTGTGGAAACACGATCATAGTGTCATGTCCACATGCTAGTATCCTCCCCCTCCAGAAACTCTTGAGACAACCTTTTATTATGAATCTTGGTATGAACATCATGCCACCAGAGGCCACCTCACATATGTAGTTTTTAAATTGGCATGGCAGATGTGTGAACATCTGAAGGATAGTTGAAGAATAAAAAACCAACTAGATGTCACTTGTTATATTTACTTTACTTCTTAGATACTCAACATGTTTCGGGCATTAATATGTCCATCTTCAGGAGTTTGTGACTATGCTTTGGAACTACCACATTGGCTGTATTGTTCTTGGATTGCTGTGTGTTGGAGTTAGGGTGCGGTTGTGCTAGGGTGGTATCTGGGCTGCCGGCCGAATTAATGCCTTAATCTCCTAATATATACTAGTTGTGCTTGATGGTAACTAAATTCATAATTAAAAACTGCTGTCCTTAACCAGGTAAACCAAAGAGGCTATCAAGCACAAGTATAGTTATTTGACCGTATTTCCAAATCACAAGCTATATATTTCATCTTGTATATGCCATTATCAGGTATCTGTTCATAAAAGTATTACTTATCACCACAGGATTTCCTAACCCAAATTCATTGCTGTCCTTAATTGATATAGGCCTAGCATTTCAAATGCAGGAGAGAGTGTGTGTGTCATACCCTGTGCCTTGTGATTGATCATCTGTGAGGTTCTTTGGAACCCAGAGTGTACATACTTTCTGTAATTCCAAGTAGTGATGGACAGGACTATGCATATGACCCAGCTTAATGTCTCTCGTCTCTGATAATGACATCGGCATGAGACACGCAACCATAGAGGACATTCTTGGGCATCTAGGTTCCTGCTGTGATCAACATTTGTCCTGCTATTATTGAAAGCATTTATGTGACATTAGATGTGGTTCGTGGATCTTCATCAGTGGGTAATAAGTTTCCTTTGGTGTGACACCCTTCACACTCGCATATCAAATCACCCTCTGTAATTTGACATTTTACTGTGTATCCAGTAGGGCTGCCATCGTTAAGTTGATGGCACAACAGTATGACATGTCCATTCTCATTCACCCCAGTTACGTGGTGAAATTTTTGTGGTTGGATGATGCCGTTTCATGGAAGACATGCTGATACCCATTGTTTGAAACTGCTTTGTATTTCATGACATTGTAGTTCTTACTAATAAGGGGATCTTGTCACTACTTGTGACTCATATTTAGAACTCTCAGTAGTGTAGGAGTTACGGTACGTGACGTCTAAGTATGAGGGTTACAGTTTTACACCGTGTCAGGTTTATAATTTTTTTTTAAGTTTTTATTACTGTTTCTTTTCCTGTATATTATTGCAATGCTGATTTCCTGTGAATATATTTTTACAAATAATGTGAGAATAGTGGACTAATTTATTTATGCTTCCTGATTATAAAGTATATATTTGCAGAAATGTAAGTTCATTGTTCCATGCTTTGGTTTTTTTTTCTGTTTGTGTGGAGAGTAGGATGATGGTTACAAAGAAATATGTTTATTATTGTTTGCAAACCTATTTTTTTTACACCAGTTTATTCCATTGGTTCATTGGCTAGTATTTATAAGTAGTAAGGATGATGGTACTTGTCATAGGAGGAGGTGAAACATGAGGTCAAACAACACCATACACATTTTATCAGTGTGACATGATACTGCCAGAGAGCATCCATGAAAGATGGAAAATATACATCTTTAACATTCAGTACAAATGATCTATATCATTTGTCAGTTTAGAAGTATATTATGCATAGCATGTGTCCATATACTGGGGTACCTGTCTAATGTTGCAGCAACAAATATTTTTGTAGCATCTTTGCATGATGAAATTTCTCATACTTCATGTAACAGCTGAACGCAGTACTGCAAATGTTTAATGACATTTGTTATCTGCCTGTAAAAATAAATGTCACATGGCTAGTAAAGAGGTGCACATTTAGGCTTAATTAACTTTTTGTTACATATTGTATTACCATCATCTTTGAGCAATATTTCGCTTTATAAACTTGGATTTGTCTGTATCCCCCCCCCATCAGTTGACTAACAGCAAAATATACTTTCATTTCCTTGATGACGATGACAAAGATGGTCCTTGGAATGTTTATTTACTCACCATTCAACCACATGACGCAGCTGCTAGCCAGAGAATATTTTGTTGAAAAAGTCCTTTCTTATAACATGTTGATGCAAAACGTCTTTAAAATATGAAATGTGTGGCTTTTGTTGTAAGTTTGCATGATGTGGAGCAAATCATGGTGACATACTTGAATTCTTTCACCATTGCATACACTTTCTTTTGTGCAAGAGAATCAGACTTGTTTGTTGGTTCTTGCCGAAACAGAAAGCACATGAAACCATTTTTCCCAACCAAGTAAATGCATACTGTGTCATAAATGTGTGCGAAATTTTGTTCATGCAGTTCTTTATAACAAACATAGTCTTCAGCCTATTTTCCTTCTGATTTTAGATTAATACTGGCATCCAGTGTGGCCCGTATTAATTATATAATGTGTATGTGCTTAGGGATCATTGCCTTGTTTTCGAAATGTTTCTGGATCTTCCAGCATCTGTTCGTAGATGTAGCATCCTTGTTGCTGGTATACTTTTGTTATTTTGTGCCGATGGATTTTGTGTTTATGCTTGAATGCTACATCCCGCTGTTTTCTTGCAGTAAACTGGATTCTTTGGAAGTGAATTGGATTGCAGCTTGCATGGCCCACCAGTGTTATAATGACTTTTCACTTAAGAAGTTGAAACACCAGTTGCATTAAGAAAATTATGTTACAATGTTTCTGTGGCAGATTAGTTCCTAAATACTGTAAACATTGAAATACAGTGTACAGCATTCTTACAGTCTGTTTTTTGTGAAAGGTGTTGTATATGTAATTTGTTCGTTTTTGGGTAATTCTTCGGTGTCTGAGTTCTAATTGCAATTAGAACTGAGACGCCCGGGGAATTACCCAAAAAGGAACAAATTACATTTAGAACACGGCGAAAGCTTAAAAACAAGAAGGGCGCTATATATGTTTATATCAAACTAGGACTGAATAATATATAGCAAAATATAGATGATAGTAATAGAAATTATGAATTAAAAACTTTAGGTAAAAAAGTAAGTATAAGGCAACTGCCAAGGCAGGAGTCTGTAACCTTTGGACTAGAAATGTGCATCTTGTCCTCTATACTGCTGAGGGTTTTGAATGAAGTGATGAGAAGGTAGGTACAGAACTTCCCTGTCATTTTGTGGGGTGTGGGGTCACACTGCTTGGTCATTTTGCCTTACAACAGGAGTGCCTTATCATCACAAAGTTTAAAAAAGTCTGTGGTGACACAGTAATGTCCTCCAGTTGTGAGCTGATCACATTCTGTGTTTTGTGTCATATGTTATTTGTGAGATAATGACTGTCAAATAGTGATTTGCACTTCATGAATGTGTATGAAACACCCTTTCTGTGATCCATTCTCTGGTTTGTCAGCCTATTTAGACTTTAAATAGACTTCAGCCTAACGCATAGGTTTATAGTTGCTTATTCTAATGTTGGCAGTTCAGCTGCTGATGTTCATTCTTCCAATTGACTGTTGATTTCTTTAATGATTATTGATTAATTACAGTTGGTTCTTTACAGGCTTCATCTCACACAGTCTTCAGTCCAGAAGGCTGGAAGCATCTCCCTCGGTAAGTAAAACATGCGGCCATATTGTCTGTTGTGGGGGGGAGGGGGGTGGGGAGGAATTGAGTGATACAAAATTTCATCTTCCCAGTATTGTAAATATAATTCTTGACAAGAAACTGGACAGTAACTTACCTGACTGCTCCTGTAAATAGGACTTTTCACTCCAAACATTTCCTATTGGCTGTTGTGTGTAAGAAGGTATAGCCTGACACACACATACTGCATATTGTATGGCAAACGTGTATTTGCTTATGAATACTCTTCATTGCTCTTAAATCATGCAGACTGAATGGATGTTCTGTTTTAAAGAGCTTGCAATTCATCATAGATCCTAATTATTGAACAGTAATGTGAAGTGTTTGCAGTAATATGGTGGCATTGAATATTTGTTTTGTAGATCAAAAACTGCTTATGATTTACATGTGAATCAGAAGGTGCATTTGGTTTGTTTACACAGATTTGTGTGTAGCAGTATGTACATTATGGTAGTGTTACTGATATAAAGTCATGGAGGATCTGTTAGCTGCACAGATCATGGATAATGTTTTAGTTTCTATTCAGAACATCTTATGTTTAAAATTATTATGCAGAACAAATGTATTCAAACCATCATATGTGGATACATGTGGTTTATATGAAAATTATGTTTGTGGAAAAAAAAAGAAATAAAAAAGTGGTCATAGTTCTTGATTATTTTTTGTGAATTGAATATTTTCTTCTCCTTAACCACATTTGGTGATATATGCAGTGAAACTCACCAGTAACTGTTTTGTATATGCTCTGACATACATTTAAAAAGAAAATTGACTTGAGTTGTTTGCTAATTTGGGACTCCATTGCTTGAGGTTGGAAATTTTAAGAAACATTCTTTTCTGCTGAATAATTGAATTAAAAATACAGGTTTGTTAAATATGACAAAACCATCCTAAGCAAGGGAATTGAAAGAAGGAATTTTGTATCATTATTAATAAAATGTACTTCAGGTGAAAAAAAATGAAATTTTCTTCCCTTTTGCTGGGAAGGTCTAGAGCACAAGGGAGGAAGAATTTTAGTTGTTCACAGCTGGAATTTAAACCATTGACTTCGGCCAGTTGTTAACGCGTGGATGGCTGTTGTGCATCGTTATGTATTCAATACCAGGACATGCTGAGGACTGCTGTTATAGGTTCAGTAGGATTAACACGTTTCATAATGAAAGCACATGGACATTTTGCAGTTTTTATGTTGACCACTGTGTGTCAGTAGGAATCTGCTGGAAATGTTGTCAGTGTGAGTACCAGTTGTGATGAATGTAATGCAGTCCAGGTCAGTGGAAGTTACATTCTTTGGTGAATTAATGTAGCTTGCAGTGGGTTTGTGATGCCGTGATTTGAGTAGTTAACAATTGATCGATCTTATGAGTGGTTGATTCCAGGCTGTTTGTTGGAATCCACATTGAAAGTTGATTGTCAATTGATTTCATTGTTTAATCTATGGGGCGTCTATATGAGAAAATGTGTAACTAAGCAACATCAAGATTTCATTATTCATAACTGAGAATCTTTCCCAGAATGACAAGTACACTTGTGTATGGCTAGGAACTGGGCTTTTTCCCTTGCTTGGTTTCCAGTGTTGCTCTGTTTGTGGCAGGAAATGAGAGTTATACCTAGCGCTTGCAGTACCACTATATTGTTGTGTGTAGGAAGTGCAAGTGCTAAGGCTGTTCACTGTCTTCTGTGGCATATGGGAGGCACTGAAATTATCTTTATACTTCAAACTCAAATACTGAAGCCAGGCAACCTCCCCCAGTCTGTGCCACTGATAGCTTCCAGCTATAATGTACATTTAAAAAAATCATTCTTGCTTATGTTTAGTGTTAAACAAATATGTAATATTCAGTATTAAACCAGTAGTGTTAGTAGGTGTGTGCTGTAGTTGTGTGTGTGACGTGTTCCTATTCATTAATGTCAGTACTGCTTCATTGCATTGATATCATGTGCAATAACAATGGATCCAGTTACCCTTGCATTTGGTTGCCTGACTGGCTGTATGTTATTGATATTGAATGATAATTGATGTTAATAAGTGATGCTGTAGCTGGATTTAAACAGTATTGAACACATCATATTTAGGTTCGTAATGGACGTAAAGTTGTAATGGTAGAAAATTTGTATTTGTGAAAACCATATGATAACGATCACTTACATAATTTTTACAGGAAGATTCTGGGAAACATTTTCCACAACTTCATGATAGGTTGCAGGGTGTGGCAAAATGTATAGTTTGCCATTCCCTGTGAATTTATAATCTAATGATGCATTGATTCTTCCATAGAGTGTTCACCAACTTACAGGCATGTCATAAACGTGATGAGTTTTGAATTATTCATCTTAACAAGACAGTTTTTTGGCAATTGTACCAAATGTTCCTAATGTTTTGAATATTAACAGCACCAATAAAGGTGGTATCATGTAGAGCAGTCTCACCATTCACACTTTCAGCATCCTAAAGAGGACCGGTATTGGCCTATAAAATGCATGAGTGGCTACAGCAGTTTTGAAAGCTCTAGAAATCCTCCACAGAATCTCAGCTGTTTTGCATAAAGTGGTAGTGATACAAGGGTACATGAATGTAGTTAGGCTTGAAGATGCAGTCAATTGTAAAGTGACACATTTGAACACTTGTAAGGGTATGCAAGACAGAATCAATAGCATCAGCAGATATTAATATACACAGTTATTCTATGTAGCTTTTCATATTTTCTGAAGAGTGAAAAGGGAATGAGGAAAGGGAAAAGCTACCTGAAATTGGAGTCCTCTACAAACATGAGTTCCTGTATGCCTGTCTGTTCATATTTAAACTTCTTAACAGTAACATATTGATCATGGAGTATGCACTTGATAGAGGTCTGTAAAAGTCTGGTCCGGTGACCATGTGGCCTAAATCCAACCTGATTTAACCTGAAGGGTTTCTTAACAGTACTTATACATATAAGATTTACTTCCCACACTAACCTCATTGGACTAATGCATACAATATAATTTTCCTGTGTTGAGCCATAATGCTTGTGCATATTTCACAGAGTAATAATCAGGTCAAATTGTGGATATTGTTCTGACAGGCTGTATTGCTCCAATCAGTAGAAATTACATATTCCAGAATTGGTATATTTAGACTTGGTTATAATGTAAAGGCACCTAAGTTGTCAGACTGAGAAACTTGCTGCTTCTCCCCTCTGCTCTCAGATGTGCTTTTGTTGTGCAACTGTAGCAAATGAAACATGTTTTGTACACAGACATGATGTGAATTGAATCTGGCCCTTGTCCAGGTACAGTGTATGCAGGCCTTTTTAACCACAGTGCCACGCTTAATGGTGTCTGGAAGACCAAAAATGCCCTTTTCTTACTTTTATGGGAAATGTAAGTTTCCATATATGCTTTTAAAACATTTCTATGGATGTTTGTAGCTGATCCTCAGTTTCAAACAACTCTTACTTGAACGCATGTGACATCATATGTTTACCATTTTCATAATTGAAGAGCACTGACTGTTAGAGGGTAAAACATTCTTGAAGGATTTGTTTAATTTTCTGTTGCTGTAGTGAGAAACAAATTTGTTTCTTCATTTGTTAGAAGTTGATGCCATTGTGTTGAATAGAGTCACAAAACATGTGGCATAATGAGTTGTAGGTTTTTAATTTGGCTCAGATTATGCTCCTGTGGTGTGTCAGATTCGATTATGTGTTATGTGGCATTCACAGTACGTTGGGGCTGGCCTGCATCTGCTCACATTTTGTTGTTATTATCCTCCACATGTATAAGATTTAGCAGAATTCATAAAATATTTTAAGGAGGGATACATGTTTTGCAGCCACAGTGGAGTCTTCCAAACAGCTGCTGTAATGTTGACGGGTTTCCTTTCAGTGGCCAAACTGAATCATGCTCTGAAACTGTAATCCATCCATAGTGAAATCTGTTCTTTTTTTTTGTGTGTGACTTGTGAGATACGCAGTTTCAAAGGGTGCTCTTCCCTTTATCATGTATAGTTGTCTTTATGCTAATAACTGGAAAGAATATGAGCATTTATTTATTTATTAACATAGCTGTGGCAGAAAATACCATTTGTATGTTTGTTTTGTTAGTAGTATTCAAAATATGCTTGGATGTCAAGCAGTACATTCACTGTCATTTTACTGCTGACAGAGGCAAACTAGCACTTTTTCTCCAGATGTATCAGCTTGACGTACCCAAACTAGACCTATCAGTTATGCAAACTGGGGACATGAAAAATACATTTCTTGAGGAAAGAAAAGGAAATTGTTTCTTCCCATCGTTAAAGTTGTCTGTGAGTTAGTGGTACCTACTCTTACCCTAAAATATAACATTGCTTTTTATTATAACCATTCCTATGCGCTTGCTTCAATATTTTGCTTCATACTGTGTATTCAGTTCCAAATGATGTTAACTAATTTTATGAAATATGCCTTGTTTTGTATGTTTTCCTTTTTAGTCACAGTAAAATGTCATGTGGTTTGTCATCAGTGTGCATATGTTCAAAATGTTAATATAAATGCAATGTGCTGCAATTGCTGTGGGAAAGTGAAACAGCTATGATCAAAAGTGAACATGTTCAGAAGCTGCTCAGTGTAAACATTGGTACACTCCTCTTCAGCCATTAACACATGAAGTGAAATTGAATGACGTTCATCACATGGAGATACGAGGCTTGTTCGGGGCATACACTTGTGGACAAAAGTGAGTTTTGCTTATATAAAGAACATGTTTCCCAAGATCAAGAGCTGTTTTCACTGGAGGGAGGGCAGATTGATTGCACAGTTTCCATGTTTATTCCAATACTGTAGTTTGAAAGTGCAGATAATGCCTCACTAGATACTGAAATCAATAAACAAACTTGCAGGATAAATCAGTGTTATTTTATATTTTTCTGTTTTGTATGTTGCAAATATAGTGTTGACGTCTAATAATAATCATCATCATCAACTGCAAATGGGTGTATACGCAGTGGCAGTGTGCGGCAATGCAAGACAGGACAATACAATACGAGTACAATAACACGTATCACACAAAGTAACATACAGCACTCTTTTTGGCAACCCTCAGTACACACACACACACACACACACCAAAAAAAGAAAAAGAGAGAGAGAGAGCACACATTATACCCTATTTAGACCCAGAAACTAGTAGAACCTACAGGAGATGAATCAGTATTAAAAACTAGTAGGTATACTAAACAGTGAGTAAATCATACTATACACACATTTCACATCCCACTCCACCTATTCCCTTCCCTTCACTGCATTTAGCTGATCTTCACCCCACTTCACTTCACTTATCACTTTACAACCCCTATTCTTAGAAATACTCGATGTCCTCCGTACTTCAAAATCCCTTAATTTCACTTCACTTAACTTTCCTAACCTTCTCCTTGTATATACTTGATTTTCCTGCACTTAAAAATCCCTTCACTTCACTTACCACATTTCAGCCCCTTTTCATGGAAATAGTCAATTTCCTCCTCACTTTGAATTCCCTTCACTTCACTTATCACTTTCCTAACCTTCTCCCTGTTTATACTTGATTTTCCTGCACTTCAAAAATCCCTTCACTTCACTTACCACACTTCAGCCCCTTTTCATGGAAATAGTCAATTTCGTCCTCACTTTGAATTCCCTTCACTTCACTTATCACTTTCCTAACCCTCTTCCTATAGGTGCTCAGTTTGAAGGGGAAAGTCCCTAAAGCATTCATAGGTAATTTGTTCCAGAGCTGGATGGTCCTATTTACAAAGGAATATTTCCCAATATCCACCCCCTGCCTCCTGTTCCTAATTTTCCAGTCATGATCAGCCCTGCTCAGATAATATGGCCTTTGTAATGTAACCTGTAACCTTCCAAGCAGGTTCTCTGGAGTACGCTTTGTAGAGAGAACATATTTGTTCTTTCTTCCTACGATGTGCCGTTACCCAGTCTAATGTGTTTATCTGCCCCCCCCCCCAAACAGATCCCAGCACGTATCCCCATACTAGAGAATCAGACACATTGTGAAATGAAGTGCCTTCCAGGCTTTTTTCACCATGTAATAAACATGATCAGTCCAACTTAAATCTCTGCGTAGGATTATCCGTAAGTATTTACATTTGCTTGCTTCCGGAATTACTTGGTCCAGTAGAGAATAATTTAGTGGATCCTTCACCTGGTCTGTCGTGAAGCTAATTGCCTTTTGCCTGGATTTATTTTCATCCCATTTTCCACCACCATCTCCCCTAATCTGACCAGATGTATCTGCAACTTCTCTACGTCATTATTCATTATTTTCCTATGTATTACACAGTCATCTGCAAAGATTCTAATAGTTGACTGACTCTATGTTCTCCAGATATCATGTACGTATGATAGAAACAAACGTGGACCCAATATGCTTCCTTGCAGTAGAGGCCATTTGAAATGTGATGGCACACGTGCAGAAACCAAATTTCATCTTTCAGTGAAACGTGCGAGTCCATTTAAATCAGCGAGGGCATCAGTTCAGTCGACTACTGGCAGCCGAGATGTGCACATCAGCAGTAGTAATGCTGGATACACCATGTTCCGAGGTAGTGTGAAGGGTACTGGCTACCCACTCCATTTGCCAGGTTCCCCTTCACTTCCCCTCCCATGCGTCACCATGTGTCATCACATTTCAGGTGGAGTTTACACCTGACGTTACTCTTAACTTCCTCTGACAACTGTCCTTGGACTCTGATTCTCTGCATATGACCCAAAAGGAATTCCCTTTTTCGTACAACTACCCTCAATTCCACGCCTAAAGCTGCAGTTTTCGTAAGCAGCTGATCATGAGGAACTAAATCAGAAGCCTTCGCAAAATCTATTATAAGTGTCCAACCTGGCTCTGTTGTCCACTGACTCCAAAGTGCTGGCAGACCGAGTTTACTTGACTTTAACATGAATATCCCTGCCTGAAACCATGTTGACCCTCATATAACCTATCATTTCTATCCCAAACTTGCCATAAATAGGTGCTATAATGTGTTCCATTTGTCTGAAAACCATTGAGTTTAAGCCAACCGGTCTATAATTTGTGATTGACCACCCCCTTTGTAATAGGTTGGTACAGAATTAGCACTTATTAGTTGTTGTGACAAGTGGTATTCTTCATATTTGCTAGGCTATTACCACATTGGTGAAGTGTTGTGGTCCTTTAACAGATGTCTGGTGACTGAAGAAGCACTGAGTGCATATGGGAACCATCCACTTTTCATTAGGAACACATGTGGCCAGACAACATATCCTTTAGTCTTAATAGACACATTAACTAACACAACTGCTTATTAAATTCACCAAAACACATATATAGGAAGAGAAGGGATTGTTGGGTAGGTCTGGTAATTCCAAATACCCCCGTCTCAGTGGTACTGTTGCTGGAGTCTTCCAAAAAGCTGGTGAACTAAGTTCTTCTACCACAGAAAACCTGTTGCCATGTTGGTAAAGTTAATTGCTACCAGTGTACAGCCTCTTTTCTTTGTTCTCAAGAAATAAAAGTTTTTACAGGTAAGCAGAACGTCTTGACCTGTGCTGCTGTTATTATATATCTGTCGCATTTCAGTATACTATGTTCGAATGAGCTTGATTTTAAGTGTCAGATGCACTGTGAGTGATGCTGCTAGCGTCGATAGGTTTTGTGTAAGAACAATTCAGAATGTAGATGTGAGGTTGCTGTAAATGTCGGATAGCGGAGAGCGGTAATGTTGGACAGTATCCGACATTATCTGCCACATGTCAGTTGGTCTTTCTTTTGAGAAGTTGCAGGTGTTGCTTGAAGTTCTACCTACACCTTAAGAAGGTATGAATAATTTCAGGATGAGAGGGCTCTTCATTTGGAACAAACTATAACTGTAAATGCTTGCAAATCCAATGGCATCTACATAAATCACACATTGTTGGAAGATCTGCACTACGATTTTCCCTTTTTAATACAAGGAGGTCAGGGTCGATAAACCTGATGTACTGCTTCTTCCAGATGTCTGCAAGTAAAATTCAAATATCGGGTTTGAAGTCATGGGACAAGGAAAACATGATAAAAGCTGTAGGCTCCTTCAGTGTTATCTTTTCAAATTTCTCTCATCACGGTCTTATGTAAAATTATTTTTGATATTCAGGCAAAATAAGTTACCTGATTAAACTCTTAGCAGCAATGCCAAATTGCAGACATCACTGCAGATGTGACAACAGTAATGTATGTAAGACAACAGTAATGTATGTAAGATCTGAGGCACTCAGAGCAGAGTTCATGAAAACTCAAATCTGCTAGGATATGATGCCATGCAGGTAGGTAGTCATTGACAGTTTGGAGGGGTGTTCTCAGACCCAGAGTATGGAAGTAGCAAACTCCTCTCAAACATCAGTAACTACACACAATTGTACATGGCACCATGTTCTTGAAAACTTTACAACAGTGATATATAAAAAATAATTTTAAAACTCGTATGACATTTTAATTCTTTCTCATGTAACACAATTGTATTACAGGAGGTGAAATTTATGTATTGGCATCAAATTAAAAAAATGTCTTTCATATGCTGTAATAACACATATTTCGATGTAATATTGTGTCCATTTTGAACAGACACTTTAATATATTTTTTTTTTGAGTCTTAACACATATTATGAAAATCTATCTTCCACATGACATATTGAAGAAGGGTTTGTTGGTCAGAAGCACTACTCGCCATTTTTCCTGTGTCTGTTGACATGTCAGATTTTCCAGTGGTGGTCCGGCCCTGCCCAAATCTTGGCAAGTACACATTCACCCACATAAGTTTTCATGCTCTCACAGTGGGTGTTGCTTAAATGTGAATTTGTTCATTTGGAAGGTGAAAGCAGCATGTTGCTATGATTTGTGGAAAAATCTTATGATCCCACATAATGTAAAAGCCCAGACTAGTCTGAGCTGCCCTACCACACTTGCTGTGTGTGTGTGTATGTGTGTGTGTGTGTGTGGGGCTCTGAATCATCAGTGCCATTTCACAATGGAAGCACATGGATGTCATCCCTCATCCAGCACCATAACAACAAACAAGGAATTAATCTGAGTTTCTATAATTTTGCAGCAGTGTAGATGAGGTACCTGTTCTGGAATCTGATGCTGCATCACTAGCTAACTTGTTCCTGACAATTTGAGACAATGTACTGGTCTCATCTTCGCGAGGGTCTAAAGGTCCAAAGACCATTTAAGATGTGATGGCTATGTTATCTCAAAATGTCAGGAACAAAGTACCCAATGAGGCAGTGCCTGAAGCACACACTATATTTGAAGCCAGAGTGAACGTGGTAGAGCACACAAAACATAAATTTGTATGTTTTGTACATTTGAATGTTTTCACCTATGCACTGAATATTCCAAAATGCAACGAAATATTTTAAAATTTATTATAACATTACAATATAACAGCAAATGTATAGTGAAGGTATAGTTACCATGTTAACAAAGAACTGACAAATGCAGGGGTCAACATATCTGATTAGTCCAACAACCAATGAAAATGTTATTGCAGGTTAGACTCAGACCCCCACATTCATGTCTACTGAAAGTCTTGTGTCTGGCCAAGTGTACTGTAATTATGTACAGTTTTGTTATTAACATTAACCTTTAAGGCATGAACAGGACAATGCTCTTCCATTAAATTTACACTACTGTCATCTGAAAGGGAAAATGGTCTCTCTCAGTAGTGGGAACTTAAAAACTGGAGAGTGCTCCAGCCACAGCAAAAACTGAGGACTTAAAAGGCCAGATACTAAAGATTAAATGTCTAATTTCACAATAAATACTACCTGTATTAATATTCTCCAAACTATTTTCACCAAAATTCAGTGCAATTCTGATTATCCTGTTTCTGCTTCATACTTGTACACGAACGTTAATATGTGAACTCAAGGATGGGGCAGTCTACAAAGGATATGGTGAAAACAATAACTTATTTTTGGTGCTTTATGATCAGTACTGGGTGATGGGATGTTGAGGTTTGTTATGATCATCGTGCTGCAGCTGAGACAGGATACTGCAGGTGGTTGGTCCTTTTAAAATGATGATGTTTTACAGTGAATTCCATTATGTTGTACTGTGTATCACTTAAGTGAATGTGATAGTTAACATTTGAGGATCCAAAGTAAAAAGGGGGTTTAAAAAAAAAAAAAAAAAAAAAAAAAAACTCCCTAATAAAAAAAAAAAAAAAAAAAAAAAATAAAAAAAAATATAAATTTTTTGTTATAAAAATTATAAAAAAAAAAAATTAGAATAAGAAAAAAAATATAAT
>Ga0123357_10002313_pt1 | contig 21138 bp, 20 predicted proteins | sample TergutEmb28metaG_FD_89873 | JGI IMG/M metagenome (GOLD analysis project Ga0123357, IMG submission 89873) | Embiratermes neotenicus P4 segment gut microbial communities from Petit-Saut dam, French Guiana - Emb289 P4 | ecosystem: Host-associated > Arthropoda: Insects > Digestive system > Gut ... | reverse complement strand
CCCACTTGACCCACGAAATGTCGACGCCGCCCTGCAACATGAAGTCTTCGACGAGCCGCCCGACGGCGTTGTCGACGAGAGCGGTGACGACGGCCGTCCGCAGCCCGAAGCAGCGCCGCAACCCGCGCGCCACGTTGTATTCGCCGCCGCCTTCCCAGACGCGGAAATTGCGCGCGGTGTGGATGCGGACATCCCCAGGGTCGAGCCGCAGCATAACCTCGCCGAGGCTCACCTCGTCGTACCGGCATTCACTTGACGGCTTGATCTGTAGCATCGGAGTTCCTTTCCTGCCGCGTCAATTCAGGCGCCGCGAACGACGTGACGCAACACAATATACCGGGGCGCCTGCTGCGTCGTCTCGCCAACAGACGGTTCAGCCGGCACACCAGACTTGCGACCACGTGGCCAGGTCCACATCGGGCGAGCTTTGGCCTTGCCATAGCTGGCTGATCGCCGTCATCGCGTCACCGCCCAAGTGGCTGCGGACCAGGCCCACCAATGTCTGGGCGACAGCGTAGGCCATGTTCTGGGCGGCCGCATCCGTCCCGCCGAAATCGGTGTCTGTCGGCGGCGTCAAGCCACCATCGCAGGCCGCTTTGGCCAGAATCTGCTCGCTGGCTGCTGTGGCCGGCGACCCCGCCACAGCCACCGACTCCGCGAGGCCCTCAGACACCCAGGTGGCACCGGACGCCACCGGCACACCGGCGGTCGCCACATGGACGCCCTCGTGTGTCAGCAACAGTTTCTGCTCGTCGGGCATCAGTGACGCCGTCGTTTGCGGGTTGACGACGATATGGGCCACCGGGTCTTGGGACGAGTCCGCAGCGGGGCCTTCAACCCGGGTGACGGCCCCCGTCGACGCATAATCTGCCGACGATGACAACCCCAACAATTGGGCAAACGCAGACGCGTCCTGCGGCAATTCGACCACCAGACTGCCATTCCAAGACGCACCCAGATCGCCAAGATCCGCACTCGTCACGCCTTGTTGGGCAGCCTGCGCGGCCGACACCCAAGCCGCCGCGTCGCCCGACGAGATACCCGTTCCAGCCAGCACCGTGGCCGCGTCGTCGCCCAGTACCTGCAATGGTTGCACCAGCCAAATCGGGGCCGGAATTCCCGGTTGCGGTTCCAAGTCGGCCACCTGGCACCCATTGTCAGCACAACTGATGCTGCCGACCTGGCTGGACACGGCCTGGACGTCCCCCGACCACCGCCAATCGACCCACAGGCTGTCGTCTTCACCGGCTTTGAACGTCGCCTGAGCCAGCAACCCCAAGTTCGTCCACACCCAGCCGCGGATGCCCGCAGCCGTATCAGCGCTTGTCAGCTCCATGAAAGTCGCCTGATCACCCGTCGAGACCGCCGCATTCAGTTTCGTCATCAACTGGCTGGCATCAGCGGGCAGGCTCGGGGATGGGGACGGTGGCGGCGACGCGCACCCGACAACCCCAACAAGCAGCGCCAGGCAGGCCGCCAGCGTGACGAGACGATGACGCATCAATGAACCAGGCTGGTGGGGTCGAAGAACTGGCCCAACCCGTTCATCGCCTGGAAGTGCACATGACAACCGGTGGCTTCGCCAGTTTCACCGACATACCCGATGATGTCGCCCTGCTTCACCGACTGGCCGACCTGCACCATCACCCGCGACTGGTGGGCATAGCCTGTGCTGAAACCGTACTGGGCGTGGACGATTTCGACGTAATTGCCGTAGCTGCCGTCCCAGCCGGCATACGTCACGTAGCCGTCACCGGAGGCGACGATCGGCGAATCGCAGGCCAACGCCAAATCGAGCCCGGCATGGAATTCAGGCGTGCCGTAGATCGGGTTCGTGCGCCAACCAAATGGCGACGTCAATATGAAACCAGTCACCGGCCAGATAAAGGCGCCGTCCGGCACCGTTACGGGCGGCCCCTCGGCGGTTCCACCGCTGGCGACGGAACTGGCGATCACAGCCTGCTGTTGGGCCGTCAAGGTGTTGAGCAGAAGTTGCGCCGCCGTCACCTTGGCCTGGGCCGTCTGTGCCAACTGCAATTGCGTGGCCTGCTCGGTCTGAATCTGCTGGATCGTGCTCGCCAGGCTGGACTGAAGATCGTCCAGGCGCTGCTGCTCCGACAAGAATTGCGCGACCTGATCGTTCATCAAACTGTTGACCGAAGAGACGACCGACAGGTTGGCCAAGAAGCTTTCCGGCGAGTCGTTGAGCAAGAACGCGGCGGCCATGTCGACGCCGCTGCCCTGGCTCTGGGACGACACCAGCCAGGCGATGGCCGGGCGCATGGAGTCCAACTTGGCCTGTTGGGCGGCGATCTGGCCCGTCAACTGTGACTGCTGCGCCTGTGCGGCCGTCAGACGTTCTTGAGAGCTGGTGTAGTCCGCTTCGGCCGTGTCGTAATCGTTGCTTAGTTGCTGCAACTGCGCTTTCGCGTCAGAGATCGGGTCGGCCGCCGCACTCGGGCTGTTGAAGGCGAGACCAGCCAGCAGCACTGCAAGACCGCAGCCGACACCTAGTGCCGCGCGCGCCTTGCTGAGCCACATTGCTGTTATCCCCTCTGCCTGTCACCACGATATTAGGCGATGAAGGCCGCTGGCCAAAACCGGGCGTGGCATGTCTCAGACCAGCCGTCTTGCCGTGTTGTAGGCGCCGTAGATCGGCGCCACCTTGACGCCGGTCGCCGGCGTCGACGCGTGGACGATCAACCCATTGCCGATGTAGATGCCGACGTGGCTGATGGGGGTGTAGAAGAACACCAGATCACCGGGCAACAACTGCGACCGGTCGACGGGCGTGCCGTAGTTGGCCTGCGTGTTGGCGTTATGGGGCAACGCGATGCCCACCTGGGCGTAGGCCACCATCGTCAAACCGGAACAGTCGAAGGAATCCGGGCCGGCGCCACCATAGGTGTAAGGCTTGCCGACCTGCTGCAACGCCCATGCCACCACCGCTTGCGCAGCAGCGCTGCCGCCCTCGCCGGCCACCGCCGTGCCGTTGAAGTTCATCTCGGCTGCCAGCGCTGCCGCCTGTGCGGCCGTCAACTGGTCGACGATCTGCTGCTGGGACGCTTCCGCGGACTTGGCCTGATCGAGTAGTTGCTTCTGCTGATCCGTCTCACTGCTGATCGTGGCGATCGTCGACTGGAGCGAAGTGTTCAGGTCGTCCAGCCGCTGTTGCTCAGAAACATAACGGGCCACCTGCTGGTCGATCAGGCTATTGACCGAGGCGGCGGTGGCCATGTTGTTCAGGAATGCGTCAGGCGAGTCATTGAGCAGGAAGCTGGCCGTCATGTCGATCGACCCGCCCTGGCGTTGCGTCGTCACAATCCAGGCGATCGTCGGCTTCATGGCGTCGATCTCGGCCTGTTGCGCTTGAATTTCGGTGCTCAACTGAGACTGTTGGGCCTGAGCGGCCGTCAGACGGGCTTGCGAATCGTTATAGGCCTGCTCGATCTGCGAAGATTGCTGCTCCAGATCGGCCAGCTTGGCCTTGGCGTCGGAGATCGGATCGGCTGCCGCGGTGGGCCCGCCGACAACCATTCCCGTGAAGATAACCGCGATACCACATGCAGCTGCCAGAACCGGTCGCACCATCCTGGTCAATCTCATACAACCCTCATTCGTCAGTCAATTCAGTCAGCGGCCGATGGCGCGCGTCCCTGGGGCATTACAACAACCCCAAGGAGGGGAAGCTGAGAAAAGTTTAGACGATTCTCAGAATGGTTTCAAGCAGTCCGGCTGCGCTGAAAGCTTAGGCGGCGTGTTGCAAAGGGGCGTCGTCGGGCCGCACGAGGCGCAATGGTGGCACCATCCGTGAGCGCGCCAGGACGGCCAATGCGGCCTGTTCTTGGGAATTTAGCGTAGGAATCGGCTCGGTGCCGAGCAAAAACCCGACGACGCAGTCATCACAACTTGCCTTGGGTGCGAGGCATTGCTTGCAATCAATCTTGATAGTTTTCATAAACAACACATAACCAGTCGCCACCGACAAAGTGACGCGACAATTTGTCAGACGGGGTGTCTAATGTGGTCGGCATGAATCGACATGCCCTTGTAGGGTGCTGGACGGGTTGGCTGGCAAGGCGGAGGAAGGAGCGATAGTGGACCTATCGCGACCGACGACAACGCAGCCAGGCGCCCGTTCCAGCGCCCTACAACCCAGCTTGCTGGACCTGGGTGAGCCGCTGCGCAACGTGTTGTTCTGCGTCGTCGATCTGGAAACCACAGGCACGGGGCCGGAAGCCGCGATCACCGAAATCGGGGCGGTGCTGACGCAGGGCGGCGAAGCCAGGGGTGAGTTCCAAACCCTGGTGAACCCGGCCCAGCACGTGCCCGTCATGATCACGGTGCTGACGGGCATAACCGACGCGATGGTCGAGGACGCGCCACCGATCGGCGTCGTCCTGCCGTCCTTTCTGGAGTTCGCCGCGGGCGCTGTCCTGGTGGCGCACAACGCGCGTTTCGACGTCGGTTTCCTGCAGCGGGCGACGGCCGCGCAGGGTGTGGAATGGCCGGGGTTCGACGTCGTCGACACCGTCGCAGTGGCCCGTCAGGCGCTGCACCGGGACGAGGTGCGCGACGTCAAACTGGGCACCCTGGCCCGGTATTTCCATGCCGCCACCCAGCCCGACCACCGGGCGTTGTCTGACGCCCGCGCCACCGTCGACGTGCTGTACGGCCTGTTCGAGCGCCTAGGCAATCTGGGCGTGACAACGCTGGACGACCTGACGGAGTTCACCCGTCGGGTCTCGCCGGCGCGGCGCGCCAAGCGGGTGTGGGCGAAAGCGCTGCCACAGGCGCCGGGCGTCTATTGGTTCTACGCCAACGGCACGCAACCACGCCTGCCGGACAGTGACGGGCGTGAGGTGCTGTACGTCGGCAAGAGCGCGAATCTGGCCCGGCGTGTCGCCACCTACTTCACGGCCAGCGAAACCCGCTCGCGCATGGACGAGATGGTGCGGGTGGCCTCGGGTGTCGAGTACGTCGTCTGCGCAACGCCGCTTGAGGCCGAGGTGCGCGAATTACGCCTGATCGCCGCCCACCAGCCGCGATACAACCGCCGCTCGCGCCGCCAGGACCGCCTGACGTGGGTGAAGCTGACCGCCGAACGCTTCCCGCGGTTCTCGATCGTCCGGCGTGCCGAGGCGGACGACTGCCAGTATTTTGGGCCGTTCACGTCACGCCTGGCGGCCGACGACGCTGTCGCCGCGCTGCAAGACGTCTTGGGCCTAAGGACGTGCACGAAGCGGATCGGCACCAAACCGGCACCCGACTGTGCCCTCGGCGAGATGGGACGCTGCCTGGCGCCCTGCCGCGACCCAGCCACCGCCGCGCAGCCGTACTCGCAAGTCGTCGAAGCCGCCCGTCTGGCCCTGCTATGTGATATCCGCCCTACCCTGCACGCCGGTGGCGTCCAGGTTCGGACGCTCGCCCAGCAGCAGCGCTTCGAAGAGGCGGCCGACGCCACGCAGCGCCTAAACGCCTACCGGACCGGTATCAGGCGCTGGCACCGGCTGGTCGGGTTAGGCCGCTGCCGCCAGATCGTCGCAGCACGACGCGAAGACGGTGTCTGGCATATCCACGTCATCCGGCACGGGTTTCTGGCAGCCGCCGTCACCGCGCCGCCGGGGACATCGCCGCGTCGCGCAGCCGAAGAAGCGGTGCTGCTGGCCGCCACCGTACTGCCCGGCCCGCACGGCCTGCCGGCCGGCACAGTGGAAGAGGCCGAACGCATCGCCGACTGGTTGGAGACGCCCGGCACCCGTCTGATCGACATCGACGGCGAATGGTCGTGGCCCGTCTTCGCGGGCGTCGACGACGCGTCGATGCCGTCCCTCGTCTGGGACGACCCTACGGCGTTTCAGTGATCAGCTCGCCAGGTTGGATCTACAAGACGTTGGGCGGCGCCACTGAAGCCCGTTCCAACAATTTCGGCAACAATAGAACGTCTGCGGCAACCGATTCTGCCGGTGCCAGCAAAAGAGCCAAAGCTGTGCGCGCCAACTCGTCTTCCGGAAGCACAACAGAAGTCAACCCGCCGTAGACCATTTCTTGCCAGTCCCGGTCGCCATAGCAGACAAGAGACAGTTGACGCGGCACGTCCACCCGTCGACGTACCAGTTCCAACACCACACCCTCAGCCAACTCGGGGCTTCCGACCACCAAGCCAGTTGGATGTGACGAAAGCACCAGCCCGAGAGCCGAGACGCCATCCTCGACATCTGGCGACCTCAGAGCCACCAACTGATCATCAAAGACGACGCCGGCACGGTCAAGACTTCTCCGATAACCCATCAAACGGTTTCTGCCTGTGCTAAGTTCGGCAAGCGCGCCAATGTATGCAACACGACGGTGGCCAGCCTGCAGCAACGCTGTCGTGGCCAACTCGATGCCTAACGCATCGTCAACCTCGACAACTGGCCCAGGAATCTCGGCATTACGCCGCAATAATTGAATCGTCCGCAGGTTGTTGAGCAACTCGAGGGTCTCTGGCTCGGGGTGGGCAGTGGCGGCTATCACCACCGCTCTGGCACGTGCACCAGCCAAACTGCGGATCGATTGGGACTCCCGCCGAGGATCGTCGTCCGTGGTGAAAAGCATCACTTGACGGGCCTGCTTGCTCGCAGCATCGGCCATCGCCCGGGCGACACTCGCGTAAAACCGATTACGGATGTTTGGCACCACCAGACCCATCACCGAGCTTGAACGCTGCTTCAACATCTGAGCGGCCCGGTTGGCGACATACCCCTGCCTCGCGGCCTCAATCTCGATGCGACTACGCGTCGCGTTGTTGACACCGGGGCGCCCGTTGAGTGCTCTTGAGACGGTCGAATGCGACAACCCCAGCACGCTGGCTATCAGCTTGATCGTCGATGGCGACTCGTCGTGTTTGTCCATAGCGTCTTTGGATACCGGGAAGACTTGCGTGCTAATACTCTACGCTACCGCCCGGGCGACGATCGGCGCCCTAGCAGACACCCTTGTCGGAAGCCCGTAGCGATGATTGCACACGTGTGCTATAGTCATGACTTAGGCTCGAGTGAATGGTCATTCGAGCGTCCGGGAAGGACGCAAAGCGCCTGACCCGTGCCGAGAATCAATACGGAGGCTACTATGGCAGAGTCTGTAAAGATGGTTGGATACCGTTTCCGGTACCTTTTGGTCGCCATTCTGCTAATTTGTTACTCAATCCAATACCTTGACCGTGTCAAGACGAACGTGCTCATGCCGTTCATATCCAAGGACATCCCGTTAACTACTGTTCAAATTGGTGTCGGCGCGGCCATCATGCTGCTCTTCTATGGCCCGGCCCAGTTGGTAACAGGCTGGGTCTGCGACCGGATCGGCTCGCGCCGGGTAATGATCTTTTCGATCCTTGCCTGGAGTGTGTTGACTTGGTGGCAAGGCGATGTTCGGTCCGTTGACCAGTGGTATCTGCGGATGGCGCTCTTCGGCATCATGATCGGAACAGAATTCGTCCCCTCAACTCGCCTGGTCGTTCGTTACTTCCCGACCTTGCAGCGGGCCAGAGCCCAGTCCGTTCTTTCGTGGGCTTGGATCGTCACTCCCGCATGGGGCCCGATTCTTGCTACAGCCATGTATGCGGCACTCGGCGACCAATGGCGCCCCGTCTTCCACATTCTGGCCGTCGCCGGGTTGGTGCCGTTTATTCTAATTTTGATCTTCATCCATGACCGTCCCGAGAACAACCACTTCGTCAAGAAGACCGAGGCGCTTGAGTCCTATAGCGAAGAAATAGATCAAGGCGTTGTTAAAGCCGATGACGTCCTGGCCGGCAATACACTCGCTGTTGCCGCGCAGTCCAAATCTCTCAGCATCAGCATGACCCAGATTCTCAAAACACCCGGCTATGTTCCACTGATTTTTGTCTACATCGCAACACAGTTGGCTTATTGGGGCGTGATGACATGGTCGGCCAATTACCTGACAGCGGTACATAAGTTCTCCGTCACGGCGATGGGCGCCTGGGCATCGGTCTACTTCATTGGCGGCATGGTCGGATCATTCCTCGCTGGATGGATCTCGGATCATGTTCTGCATGGTCGTCGCAAGCCAATGATCGTTGTCTGTTTCGCGGCCATGATCCCGTTTATTGTGTTACTTGCAACTCTGCAAATAGGCGTGGCCCACAGCGTCTTGCTGTTGACGTTGACGGGTGCCGGCTTCTTCGCCAACATGGCGTGGGGCCCGGCGATCAGCCTGCCCGCCGACATGTTCCCCGTCGAGGCCTATGGAAAGGCGATGGGGTTCGTCAACTGCTTCGCGTATATGGCCTCAGCAGCCAGCCCCTACATAATGGGACGGTTGATATCGGTCGATGCCAACGGCGTGTCGCATTACTTCTGGGCCTGGATCTGGGTCGCTTTCACGGCACTCATCGGCGTCGTGGCTGGTTTGCTTTTGCACGAAAAGAAGAAGGCGCCAGCCCAGTTGCCAACGGTCGCAGTGGCCGCCTAGTATCGGCACTGCCTCAGGAAGGGAGATGAAGTCGGCATGATCGACATTACTGATCTGACCGCTGTGCCGGCCTATCTGAAAGCGCACGGACTCGTTGACGCTGATGATGAGCCAGATCTCCTGCCATTGAGTGGCGGGGTCTCTAGCGTTGTCGTGCGCGTTGAATCGCGGCGTCCGGCCTTTGTCATAAAGCAAGCCAGCCCTCAGCTTCGCGTCCAAGAAGAGTGGCTGGCTGATATGACGCGTTCACGCATTGAGCAGGACTGCCTACGCTACTGGGAACAGCTTGTGCCCGATATGGTGCCTCACTTCATCTATTACGACGAACAAAATTTCCTGTTCGCCATGACAGCCGCGCCCGCCAGCGCCGTCCCTTGGAAGACGGAACTGCTGGCGGGACGGCTGGACTTCAGTGTTGCCGAGCGTGTCGCCCAGGCGTTGGCAGTGGTGCAAAACGCTGCCGCCAATGACGCGGACGCCTGGCGCCGGTTCAGTGACCAGAAAGTCTTCGATCAGCTACGATTGGACCCATATTTGCGGTTCACCGCCACGCGCCATCCAGACCTGAAACCTGTCATTGACCGCGAGATAGATCGTTTCATTAACCACCGGGTGACGCTGGTTCATGGCGACTACAGCCCAAAGAACATTCTCGTGGATGGATCTGAACTGTTCCTGCTCGATTTCGAGGTGGCACACATAGGTGACCCTTCCTTCGACCTTGGTTTCCTGACCAACCACATGCTGCTGAAAGCGGTCAACCATAAGTCATGGGCACTCGGGTATCTTGGCATGATGCGGACGATCGCCAGCACGTACCTTGATGCGGTCACCTTCAGCGATCCAACCAGCTTAGAGGCTGACTCTGTTCGAAGTCTGGCGCTGCTGATGCTGGCCAGGGTCGATGGCAAATCTCCGGTTGAATACATCACACACGACTCCGACAAACAATTGATTCGCACACTCGCTTACCAGATTCTTAAGAACGACCTTGCTGATTACGATGGCGTTATGGAACTGGCCTGGCAAGCTGTCAGTTCAACACATCAGGAAGGCTAAGGGCATGTCAGACACCCGCATCGAGAAAATCAGGGCTCTTCAGGTCTACGACTCGCGCGCCAATCCGACAATTCAGGTCGATGTCACGTTGCGCGGTGGTGCATGTGGACGTGCCACAGTGCCCTCGGGGGCATCCACCGGCGCTTTCGAGGCAGTTGAGTTGCGGGACGGGGACCCAGCCATCCTGGGCGGGAAGTCAGTCCTGAAAGCCGTTGACAACATACATCGCATCATCACCCCGGCACTCATCGGGCAGGACGCCACCCAACAGTCGCTGGTCGATCACATCATGCTGGATCTGGATGGGACCCCAAACAAAGGCCATCTGGGTGCAAACGCCATTCTTGGCGTTTCGATGGCGACTGCCTGGGCTGCTGCCCAGGCAGTCGGTGAACCGCTCTACCGCTACCTGGCCAAAGGGCGACCCGTCAGCCTGCCGGTTCCCATGATTCAAATGATCGGCGGCGGCTTGCATGCCAACCGGGCCAGCGACATCCAGGATTACTTGGTGATTCCAGTCGGTGCGACAAGTTTTACCCAGGCAGTCGAAATGGGCGTGAACATCTACCACGCCACCCAGGCCATCCTGAACGAACGTGGCGCGCTAATAGCGGTGGCGGATGAAGGTGGGTTCTGGCCATCATTTGCCACTAACTTGGAAGGAATTTCTATTCTGGCCGAGTCAATCGAGAAGGCCGGCTACCGGCCGGGCGACGACGTGTTCATTGCCCTTGACGTGGCCGCAAGCACTTTTTATCACAACGGAAAATACTGCCTTTCCCTGGAAGATCGCACGTTAAGCCGGGCCGAATTTGTCGACGAAATGGCATCATGGGCCAAGCAATATCCCATTTTGTCAATTGAAGATGGCATGGCCGAAGACGACGTTGCCGGCTGGCAGTTGCTGACCAGTCAAATGGGCAATCAAATGCAGTTGATCGGTGATGACGTGTTCGTCACCAACGCCGACCGCATCAAACTTGGCGCCGAGAACGGCATCGCAAACGCCGTTCTGATCAAACTGAATCAGGTTGGCACGATCACAGAAACTATGGAAGCCATTGCGGCAACAAGGAACGCTGGTTACCACCCGATCATTTCGGCACGCTCCGGCGAGACGGAGGATGTGTCCATCGTGCACCTGGCTATCGCGACTGGCGCAGGACAACTCAAAGTTGGCTCGGTGGCCCGCTCGGAGCGAACGGCGAAATGGAATGAAGGGATCCGCATTGAGGCGGATCTCGGCGCCGCAGGGTACCCAGGCCGCAGCATGTTTCCGTGGCTGGGGTGACGGCCCTACTGGTCAACCGTCACTGAGTTGATGACGACGTCCTGCATGGGACGGTCGGCCCGCCCAGTCTTGACGGCGGCGATTTTGTCGACCACCTTGGCACTGGCGTCGTCCGCTACCTCGCCGAAGATGGTGTGTTTGCGGTTCAGCCAGGGGGTCGGCGCCACAGTGATGAAGAACTGCGAACCGTTGGTGCCGGGGCCTGCGTTCGCCATGGCCAAAATGTAGGGCTTGTCGAAGACACGCCCTGGGAAAATCTCGTCGCCGAACTGGTAGCCCGGGCCGCCGCGGCCGGTGCCCGTCGGGTCGCCGCCCTGGATCATGAAACCAGGGATGACGCGGTGGAAGATGATGCCGTCATAGAAGGGGCCGGTCGTTTGGGCGCCGGACTCGTCCGTGTACTCCTTCGTGCCGGTGGCCAGCCCGACGAAATTGGCGACGGTCTTGGGGGCCTCGGTGTCAAACAAGTTCAGAACGATGTCGCCCTGGTTGGTGTGCAATGTTGCCTTCACAATGATCCTTTCGATTCGGACAAACAAACCACTCTATTGTGCCCCGCAAACCCCCAATTCTTCGTCATCCTGCGCGGAATGCAGTGCAGTCGCAGTAACTGGCCAGGTGTTCCAAAGCAGGCAGATACTGCGACTCCGCTTCCCTACGCGCGCCATGACGGGGGAAGAGCGGCCGCAACGCGAAGCATGATGGGAAGGCGGGGCCGTCCCCACGCTGACGGCAGTCAGTGGTAGGTTGAAGAGTAATCGCGCCTGATCACAGGCCGGTAGTCCTTGCTCGATCACGGGCCGGACGACCAGAAGGAGAATCATATGGCCAGCACCAACACCCGCAAACGTCTGACGCTTGAAGACGTCAGGACCCAGGTCGGCGAAGCCGCCGTCCAGGCGAAAGAAATCATCGTCCCCTTTGCCATTGACGCCAAAGACCGAATCGTGCCATTGGCTGAGGCAGCTGTCGAGAAGGCCCGCCCCCTGGCGCTGGACGCCAAGGAGCGCTTGGCGCCGCTGGCCGAAGCGGCCATCAGCAAAGCCCGCCCGGCCGTCAGCCAGGCCCGCAGCAAGGTCGTCGAAGTGGTCGAAACCGAGGTCGTGCCCCGCCTCACCGATCTGCGTGAACAAGCCGAACCACTCGTCGATCACGGCCAATTGGTAGTGGCAGCACTCAAGGGCGAAGACGCGGCGCCGGTGCTTGCGGCACCAGTGGTGGCAGTGGTGAAGAAGCGTCACCACCCGATCCTCAAGACGCTCGGCCTGGCGATGCTTGTGGCCGTCGTCGGAATTATCGTCAAGTTGCTTCTCGAATCCCGCGAGGACGGGTGGGAACTCCAAGATGACGAGGACGGCACCGGCTTCGAGCCCGTAACCGACCTGGCTGAGCCCGCGCCGGCCGGGACGGTCGCGGAGGAAGCCGCACCGGCGAACTACGGCGAAGGCTCGTATCGCGGCGACAATCCGCCCGCTGGGTTCGACATCAAGGGCAACGAGCGCTCAATGAAGTTCCACGTTCCGACAGCTTTGGGCTTCGAGCGCACCGTCACCGACCTTTGGTTCGATTCGCCGGAATCCGCCGAGCGGGCCGGCTTCACCCGCGCCTTGCGTTAACAGCAGTTCTACCAACACCTTGCCGGTTTCGGACAACACCTTGGCCGGCGGGACGGCACTGCGCCGATACTGACAACACATCTTGCCTACGGACAAACCATCAGCACACATTTCCAAGAAAGATTTGGTAGACGACGTCCATGTGGGACGTCCAAACCATTGGAGGTGCTGCAATGTTCGAAGACGACGACGTCTGGGACGAAGAAGACGACGAAGAGGCAGTCACCTGGACGCACTGGGTGGCAGCTGAACCATTCCGCGCCTGGCTAGGACATTTGACGGCCGCCACCGGCATGGACCCGCTTGCCATCGGCGTGGCAGCCGGCATCCCGACCGGCGTCGCCCGATCACTGGCCACCCCGGGCGTGCGGCCGCGCCGCATCCGCGCCGTCGACGCAGTCGGGCTAATGTCGCTTGACCCATCGACCCTGGCGGCCACGGGCCAGATAATGTGCGACGCCCGGCCTGCCCACCTGTCATTGCTGGAGCTTCGCGGCCACCGTCCGAGCGCCGGGCTGCTGGCCCGCCGTCTGAACATCGGGGTGGACATCGCCGAGGGCTTGATCGCGGGCTGGCTGGAAGTCTGCCAACAGTCGACGGCCTGGCATTGCATCGCACTGGCCAGCCAGATCACCTTCGAACGCGCAATAATCGACCCCCGCATCATCAGCTTCCCCAGCCACTCCGCCGAACTCATCGAACTCGTCGAACTCGCCAGGGCGGCTTGAGGTGGATGTGCTCTGGTGGGTCGCAGGCTCCATTCTTCTGGCGGTGTTCCACGGCGTCATCCTCGTCCCGCGCCTGCCCGAACCGCCGGACGGTGCCGAGCTTGGCAAGCTGGCCTACGCCGCCCTGGTTACCCCACGACGCCTGGCCGGCCTGATGGCCATGACGGTGGCCGCCCAGGCAACCTTGTATTTCGTCCCGGTGGCCGAACGGCCGCTTTGGCTGGTCTGCAACTCAGGCGTGGCGGCACTGGTCTGGGTTGACGCCTGCACCACCTGGTTGCCCGCCCGTCTATCTTGGCTTGTCACCGCTGAATTGGCGGCGGCAGCCGTCGTAACGCTGATTATGAGCGACGCACGCCCACAATTGCTGGGCCGCCTGCTTGTCGGAGCGGCGGCAGCCTGGCTGCTTTGGTTGGTGTTCTACCACGTCAGCCGTGGTGGATTCGGTTTTGGGGACGTCCGGCTCGCACCCCTGGTGGGTGCGATGGGCGCCACGATGGGTGCCAGTGGCTGGTTCGCAGCTCTGCTGGCCAGCGCGGTCATGGGCGCAGCCTGGGGTCTGATCGCCAGTAGACGCCACCCGGCGCCTGGCACTTCCGCAGGGTTCGCCTACGGCCCATGGCTTTGGGCAGGCCCGTATATCGCCCTGGGATGGGCGGTTTTGAACTAACAATCAGTGACGGCTGGCCGCGCCGGGTACCAAAATCGTGTCCTCCAGCGTGCCCGCCCGATCAGCCCTGATCACGTCTGCAACCACACCAGGCATCGTCAATGGATCGATCGGCATGGGCGCCACGCCGTCGGCCCGCGACCACGTCGCCATCCACCCGTCCGCCTGACGAGCCACCAGCAGCACCGTAGGCGGCGGGTTATCGAACTCGTCCTTGATCTGGTAGCTGACACCCATACCGCCCAGCGGGGCGGCCTCGCCGTCCAGGATGACGCAGTCGAAGACCGACTCGTCCAGGGCGGCGATCAGGGCAGCCGGTGTGGCGAACTGGGTGACGGCCACAGGCGGCAAGTCATCGGCCAAGCTATTGCCCAGGGCAGCGACAACCTGTTGACGCACGGCACCGTTGTCCGAATAGACGGCCAGCGCCAAGAGGGCACCACCACGACTGGATTCAGTTGTTTTCGCCATAACGCCGCCTATTCGTCGGCCGGAGCGGCATCAGCCTCGGCGTCGATGATCTCGTCCTCAACCTGGCCGGCCGTATCGGTGGCGGCAGCAGCCGTATCTGTGGCGGCAGCAGTCGCATCGGTGGCGGCAGCGGCGGCAGCGGCTGGTGCCGCTTCGACAGCCGGTGCGTCAGCCGCCGGGGCGATACCCAACTTGGCCTTCATGGATGCCAGCTCGCTGTCGACAGCGGACTGGGACGCCATCGCGTCGAGTTGACGGGTGATGTCGTCCTTGTATGTGCCCGTCGGATCCTCAAGGGCGCCCGACGATAACAACTCGTCGACGGCGCTGGCCCGCGCCTGCATCTCTTGCGTCTTGTCCTGGGCGCGCTGGATGGTCTGGCCGACATCGCCCAATTCGTCCGAAAGACCCGCGAACGCGTCGTTGACCTGAACCTGGGCCTGCGCAGCCGAATAGGTCGCCTTGAGGGTCTCCTTCTGGGTGGCGAAGGCATCGACGCGGGCCTGGAGCTGCGTGCTGGCCTGCACCAGCTTGTCCTCCTCGCCAGCCAGCTGATCGCGCTGGGAGGTCAGATCGGTGAGCTGCTGCTGCAAGCCCGACTTGCGCGTCAGGGCTTCGCGCGCCAGGTCCTCGCGCCCAGCCGTCAGCGCCTGCTGCGCGGCGGCCGTGAACTTGTCCATCTGCCCCTGCATCTGGGTCATCTGCAGTTCGACGCGCTTGCGACTGGTGGCAACATCGGCGACGCCGCGGCGCACGCGCTGCAACAAGTCCTGCTGCTTCTGGTAGGAGTAATCGAGGGTGTCGCGGGGGTCCTCAACCTTGTCCAACACCTTGTTGGCCTTCGATGAGAAGATCGACTTGATGCGATCAAAAATGCTAGCCATGGAAAGTCCGTCCTTTTCTCTTGATGGCAGTATTAAGCGTAGCCGATCGCAGGGCTGCAGGCACCTTCGGGTTCCAGGCTAAGATTGGTGCGTGCGGCCAAGGGCCGCCGTCATCACGCTAACAAGGATGGATGCTGTGGGACTATTCCGCCCCTACGACCAGAAGAAGCCGGCCAGCCAGCCCGTGCCCGAGCCGGAACCCGTCGCCGTCGCAGCACCGGTTGCCGCCGCCGCGCCGAAGAACCGCCCGACACCGACCCGTCAGCAGGCCCAGGCGGCCCGCATGGACGCCCTGCATCCCAAGCTGACGAGGCGCCAGGCCACCGCCCAGGACCGGGCCGCCGCCGACAAGAAGCGAATGGCTGATCTTCAGGCTGCCGACAACAAGCCCGAGCGGGTGCTGCTGCGCAACTATGTCGATTCGCGTCTCAGCGTCACCCAGTTCATCCTGCCCGTCATGCTGATCGCATTCGCCGCCAGTTTGGCTTCCGTCACTGTGGCGATAGTGACGTTCGCGTTCATGGTTTTCCTTTACGTCATCGTGATCGTCTGCATCCTCAACTTCGTGTTGGCGTGGCGGGGATTTAGGCGCGAATTGGCGACGCGGGTGCCCAACGCCAGCACGAAGGGCTTGCTGATGATGATGATCTCACGCATGATCATGATCCCAAGTTGGCGCCAGCCGAAACCGACCATAAAGCGCGGCCAACCCTACTGACCTGCCTGGCCCTATTTGACGTGGCCGGCATCCCCTCGTCCCGTCATACCTGCGACTTCGCACAGGGCAGGCTCTGCGCGCAGTCGCAGGATCTACTTCACATGGCTGGTGACGAATGGCGGCTTGACAACGTCAAATGTCTCGATTCGGTCGCGTATCCGAACGCCGACCGAATCGCCCTCACTAACCGAAGAAGCAACCAGCGCCAGGCCGATGCCCGTCCTCAAGGTCGGCGAGAACGTCCCCGATGTTACCTCGCCGAGGGCGTCGGACGGGTCGCCGTCGTCAACCACCGCCATGTGGGCCCGCGGAATGCCGCGCGCCTGGGCCTTGATGCCGACCAGCCGACGGGCCGGGCCGTCGCCTTTGACTCGACGCAGGGCGTCCGCCCCGTCGAAGGCAGGCTTGGCCCAGCCGACAGCCCATCCCAGACCCGCCTCGACGGGGTTGATCGCCGGTGTGATGTCTTGGCCGTGCAGCGGGTAACCCATCTCGGTGCGCAGGGTGTCGCGGGCGCCCAAGCCGCACGGCTTGATGCCGAAAGGCTGCCCGGCTTGCAAAATATCCGTCCACAGATCGTTGGCAACCGCGTTCGGCGCCACCAGCTCGTAGCCGCGTTCGCCGGTGTAGCCCGTCCGGCAAACCGTCAGCGGGTGACCGGCGAACTGGGCCGTCTCGAAGGCCATGTAACCCATGTCACCCGGCAGGCCGACGGCCGACATGACCTCCGTCGAAGCCGGCCCCTGGATAGCCAGCACGACATAATCCTCGTGCCGGTCGGCGATCTCAATGCCGTCAGGCAGGCCTTCTCGAAGGGCGACGGCGACGGCTGCCGTATTGGCGGCATTGGGTATCAACAGCACCTCGTCATCGCTGACAAGGTAGGCGATCAGGTCGTCCACCACCCCGCCGGCTTGGTTGCACAGCAACGTGTATTGGGCCTGGCCAGGCTTGATGCGCGTCAGGTCATTCGTCAAACGAGTGTTGAGATAGGCGGCGGCGCCGTCACCGGTGAACAGCAGCTTACCCAGGTGTGACACGTCGAACAGCCCGACGGCGTCACGCACCGCCGCGTGCTCGGCCAGCACGCCGCCACCGGCGTATTCCAGCGGCATCGACCAGCCGCCGAAGGAACCGAACTTGGCACCGAGCGCGGCGTGGGCGTCGTAAAGCGGCGGGCGGTGATCGTTCATTGTCACTTTCCTTGCGGGTTGACGGGCGTTTGGCCGGTGGATGGTTGACGGTGGGCGGTGTCCCACGTGCGCATACGCTGCGGGTACGGGTCGAGCCCGGCCGTGTAACAGGTCAACTGGGCACGGGCAGCGAACTCGCGTCCCCAATCGGTGTCGGGAATCTGACGACGCAGCCATTCGCCGCTGCCGGCTACCAGCAGCAGGGACGCTTTGTTGAAGCCGGTAGGCTCCTCGACCCAGGCCGCCACACCGGGACGGGTCAGGATGAACTCGTTGAAAGCCTGCTCGGACGCTTCGGCTGCCTCGGCCAGTTCGCGGCGCGACGGCTTGCCGGCGTTGGGGCGGGCAGCCTTTTTAGATCGGAGTCGGTCGAAGATCACCTCACGATTGTAGTGGTTGGCGGTACGCTTATACCTATGTCAACCGATGTCACCCTGCCGACGCTTGGCGAATCCGTGCGAGAGGCCACCGTCTCGCGGTGGATGAAGGCTGTCGGTGACTCGGTCACCCGCGACGAGCCGTTGTTGGAAGTCAGCACCGACAAGGTCGACACCGAGATACCGGCACCAGTGTCGGGCGTGTTGTGGGAGATCAGGTTCAACGAGGACGATGTCGCCAAGGTGGGGGACGTCTTGGCCGTCATCGGTGAGGCCGACCAGATCGATGATCCTGCGCCAGAGCCCGCGCTGTCGAGGCGGGCAAAGCCTGCGACATCGCGCAGGACGACCGGGCTGGAGGCATTGGGCGACGAGGCCCCAGCGCCCGCCAGACTAGGTACATTCGACCGCCTGTTGGCGTCCTTGGCCGCCCCGCCGACGGCACCGACACCGCAATTCGACATGACTCCCTACATGACGGCGTCGCAGTTGGCTGACCAACCAACGGCCGACCAGGCCGAGGCTGAACCCGTCGCAGCGCCGGGCGCGGAACCCGAGCCTGAGCCCGAGCCCGAGACCGACACCGCCGATGACGAGCAAATGGAACCGACCAGGGTGATTGTGACACCCGGCGTGACACCCGGCGCGTCGGCGCCAGCCGAGCCACCGACTCTGCCAGTGCCAGCCTTGGACGAGAAACACGACACTTACGTCACCCCACTGGTGCGAAAACTGGCCGCCGAACTTGGCGTCAACCTGGCGCAGGTGCACGGCAGCGGCGTGGGCGGACGCATCCGCAAACAGGATCTGTTGAACATCGCCAGCCGTCCCCTGCTCAACCCGTCCTCGGTGGCCGACACCCCCGACCCGCGGCGCGGCACCAGCCAGGCGCCGTCCCCCGCTCGTCTGGCCCGCGCCGACCTCGCCACCAACGCCACGCTTGCCTTGGCGTCCTGCATCGAGGTCGACGTCACCGCCGCGCGCGCCCAGCTCGGTGGCCACGTCGGCGCGATCGTGAAGGCCGTTGCCATATCGTTGCGGGTGGTCGGCGAGCTCAACGCGTCACTTCTGGGTGACGCCGTCGTCTTCCACAACACCGAAAGCATCGGCTGGGTGGTCGACACCAGCGTCGGCCCGCTCGCCCCCGTCATCCATGACGCCAGCGAGCTCAACCCCGCAGCGCTGGAGGCCGCCATCGCAGACCTGGTGGGCAAATCGGCCACCGGTTCGCTCAGCCCGGCGGATCTGGCCGGCGGGACGTTCACGGTGCGCGACGACGGTGCGTCCGGCCTGGCCTGGGCGATGCCCGCCATCAACCGTCCACAGGTGGCAGCGCTTAGCATCGGTTGTGTGAACCGTCGTGCCGAGATCGCCGACGACGGCACTGTCGCGGCGCACGAGACCGTCTACTTGACGCTGGCGTTCGACCGCCGCGTGGCCGACCCGGGCGCGGCCGCCAGCTTCCTGCAGCGCGTCAAGGCGGCACTCAGCCTGCTAAAATAACACGGCCAAGGCCGATTGACAACGAGGAGTGACGCATGGCTAGTGAGCGGGCGAAAGAAGTAGCCGAACGCCAAAAGGCAGAAGCCAAGGCCCTGAAAGCGGCGAAGAAGAACTCGACCAACCCATCCGACTGGGGCACCGTCCGCCAATTGCGCGAGTCCGTCAAGATGACGGTGAAGATGGACCCGTCGTCCAAGTGGTGGATGATCGCCGCCATCGCCGTGCCGATCGTGCTCGGAGTGGTGATCGGGCTGATCATTAAACACCCGATTTACATGACGATCATGGGTATCCTGATCGGCATCTCGCTGTTCTTGTGGTCGCTGATCATTTTGTCGAAGCGCGCCATGTACAAAAAGTACGAGGGCCAGCCGGGCGCCGCCCAGGTGGCGCTGAACGAACTCAACAAGAAGCGGTGGACCATAACGTCGCAAATCGCCGGCACCAAGCAGTCCGACACCGTCCATCGGGCCGTCGGGCCGTCGGGCATCGTGCTGGTGGGCGACGGCGACGCCAACCGCGTCAAGGCCTTGCTGGCAACGGAACGAAAGCGCCACGAGCAGTTCTCCTACGAAGTGCCCGTCCATACGGTCTCCGTCGGCCAGGGGGACGGCCAGGTGCCGCTGCGTAAGGCCGCCGCCGCCATCAAGAAACTGCCCGGCAAGGTGTCGAAGGCACAAATCGGCCAGCTTGACGCCCGCATCAAGGCTCTGGACAATATCCGCGGCAAGGTGCCGGTGCCGCGCGGCCCGATACCGAACATGCGCGGCGCCCGCAAGGCGCTTCGCGGCCACTGAGATGGGTGACATTACCGCCTTCGGTGGCGTGACAGCCCTTATGGGGGCGATGGACGTCGAGGTCTCGGCCATCCGGGAAGCGATCGTCAGGCCTAGTCAAAGCACCATCTTGGGGTGCGATATCGTCGCCGGCAAACTGGACGGCCACCCGGTGCTGCTGGCGGAAGCGGGCATCGGCAAGGTGAATGCGGCGTTGACGACGGCGGCGATGGCGCAGGCCGGGGCGTCGTCGCTGGTGTTCGTGGGAGTTGCCGGGGGTGTCGCGCCGGGGGTTGCAGTCGGCGACGCGGTTGTCGCGACGAGCCTTGTACAGCATGACGTCGACATCACGGCGTTCGGGCATGCGCCCGGCGTCATGAGTGGCAAGCTGGCCGGCGGTGTGGCAGATGCTGCTTTGAGTGACGCGCTGGTGGCGGCGGCCCGTTCGATGGGTGCGACGGTGCACCGCGGCGTCATCGCCAGCGGCGACCAATTCATCAAAGACGTGAACCAGGCAGCGGCGATCGCTGAACAATTCGATGCGATAGCCGTCGAGATGGAAGGCGCCGCCGTCGCCCAGGTCTGCACCCGGCTGGGCCTGCCGTTCGCGGTGTTGCGCTGGATCTCGGACACCGCCGACAGCGAAGCCGGTGCCGTCTTCCACCAATTCGCCGACCAAATCCCTCAGTTGGATCTGGCCGTCGTCAGAAAGTTTCTGTTGGCGGGCTGACCGTACCCCGTCAGGCTAACGCGACTGCCGGTTCTGCAGGAGCCGGTACCGCGTCCGGGCGGGCGTCCTCGCCGTGGTGGACCAAGGACACGACCACCGCCGCGATTGCGAACGCGACGCACGAGAAGATGAACAGCACACGGTAGTTGTCCGTCAGCGGGATGCCGAGCACCGAGTGCCGGCCCGCGTAGTCGATGAACGCGCCCACCGCGATGGGGCCGACAATCTGGGACGCCACAGAGAACAGGTAGTAGTACCCGGTCATCGTGCCGCCGGACCCGTCCGGCCCCATCCGTAGCACCATCGGCAGCGAATTGATGTTGACGCACGCCCAGAACACGCCGCCGATGAACAGGCAGATTATCGTCACGATGATCGACGAGCCCAGGATCATCGGTATGAACGCGACAGTCACACCGATCAAGCCGATCAGGATCATGCGGCGACGCCCGAACCGGGCCCCGATGAAGCCGGCCGGGATCGCCATGGCCATGAACGCGATCGAATACACGCCGAGCAGGATCGCCGCCGTCCCGTCCTTGACGTGCAGCGTTGACGTCGCGTACACCGTGAAGAAGCCCTCGACGGCGCTGTAGCCGATGAACCAGAAGAAACAGGCGGCCAGCATGGTGAACAGGCTCTTCTTG
>Ga0123357_10002312_pt1 | contig 21145 bp, 20 predicted proteins | sample TergutEmb28metaG_FD_89873 | JGI IMG/M metagenome (GOLD analysis project Ga0123357, IMG submission 89873) | Embiratermes neotenicus P4 segment gut microbial communities from Petit-Saut dam, French Guiana - Emb289 P4 | ecosystem: Host-associated > Arthropoda: Insects > Digestive system > Gut ... | reverse complement strand
TCAACGAGGTTGGTGAGTGTAATTTCGTGATGCGGCCCGCTCACCACCATGTTTTCGACGGTCACCGCTTGCTCGCTCTTGAGTGCGGTTTTCTTCGTCGGCAAATTAAGCACGGTTGACACGAGATTTACAATTTTAAGCTGTAAATCGGCGCTTCTTATACCTTTGCATATCACTGCCACCCCCTTTATCTTAGGCTGTATTTCTTTGATTAAAATAGGCGACTTTGAATCTTTTGTATCGTCGTATATAACTATATTCTGCTGGACTTCTCTTTGAGTTGTTTCCCCGCTGTTTGAACCGCTTTCTTTTATACTTTCATTTGAAGCGTAAATATACTCGCTTGATGTATCGAGGGTTATCATAACATATGGGTCTGTAACTCCGTCTATCCTCTTTAAAATTTCGCATATTTTATTTTCCTGCTCCGCAGCATACGATTCCGCGTCGGTTCTCGACAAATCAGTGTTTGTTGCGGTATTTTTATTTTTGCTGCTGTTATTATTGTTGTTATTGTTTGAGGTGATAAAACTTAAAACTATCAATATAATTCCGGCGCACAGTCCCACAATCACAAGCGTTTTTTTGATTGAATTTTTCGACGCGGCTGACGGGCTTGATGAATTCGATGAACCCGAAGAATTTGACGCGAATGAAATATTTGATAATGGATTTGAGGGCGTTTTGTTATTCATTGTTTTTTCTCCTCTTTATTGAATCGCTGTATTGCTGATATTGACGAAAACATCGCAGTTTAAAAGTCCTTTTAAATATTCTTCAATTTCTTTTGCTTCGTTTTCTCCTGTATTTTCCGGCATATATACTTCGACTTTATCAATATCTATTTCCGTTTGGACTTGCGGATCGGTATTTGTATTGTCATTCTGTTTTATATATATATAAATATTTTCAGGTTTTATTCCCGTTTTTTGATAAATAGAAGAAGATATTCTGTCTTTTAATAATTCCTGCGTTTCTTCTGTAAGTATATCGTTCATTTTTTTTATATCGTCTGAATTTCCTGAACTGTCAGCCGCAGTCTGCCCCTGCGCGATTGCGCCGTTTGCATTAAATAACGACGGCAAATCCTGAAATAATCCGTGTATCGGAGAAATCATCACAGCTAACGCGACAAGGGAACATGCGAACTTTATGTATTTTTTTATATTTTTTCCGTTTTCGGATACGGTGACAGACATCGCTATACTGCCGACCACAGCCGTTATCACAAGAGTAAACGCCCATTGTTTCAACGCTTCTATCATTTTAGTTTTACCTCGAACTATCTATGTCCGTATCTCTCATTGTTATTTCTTAATTGTTAATTATCCTCACCCCGCCGCCGTTTTTATAAATATTGTTATGTTAAATATAAATACGACAGCCGTCGAAATCATAATCGCAAGCGTAATGTCCAAGAGAGAATTCATTTCTTTTAAAAAATTGGACGCTTTGTCCATTCCCAGAATAAGCGCGAAAGCTCCCGATAATTTGAGCATCAATTTATTTAGTATAACAGTTATCAGCGGAGGAAGCAAAGTTACGATTATAACCAGAACCCCGAATATTCCCGTCACGCTCTTTACCGCCTGTATACTGCCTATGATAGTCCTCGACGCGTCGCCTATAATACTTCCCACTACAGGGACAAACGACGATACCGCGAATTTTACGCTCCGCGCCGCGACTGTGTCGGCAGACGAAGCGAGTATATTCTGAAAGAATAAAATTGTAATTAAAACAGTCATTATAAAAATAAATATCCAGTTCAGAACCGACCGTATGTATGATGAAATGCCGCTCAGATTTACGGTATTTGCGCTTTCCGTGAGATTCTGCGCGAGAGCTAAGGCAAAACATACCTGGAGCACCGGAAGTATGACGTTTGCGCCTATGGCGTCGATAACGTTGAGAACGACATACAGTCCGGCGGAATTTACGGCGGCGGTTGCGATATTGCCAGATATTGTTGAAAGAGACGCCATAACCGGTATCATTGTCATCATATAGCCGTGAATATCCTCGAGAAATTTCTGCGCCGTATAGAAACATTCCCTTACGTTATAAAAAATAACTCCTGCGAGGCAGATTACAAGAACAAAATTCAGGATATCCGAAAAATTTTCGGATTCGTGCAGATTCTTCACAATCCCCACGACCGAACCCAATATAATAACCGCGATAACCGGAATAAAGTTCTTTACAGTGACGGAGAGAAGTCCGCCGAGAAGAGACATAATAACGTTAAAAATAAATCCGAAACTGAATTTGTTTGTGATGTTGTCTATATTTAAGTTTGCATTCTGATTAGCGCCGTCTGCAATATCTGTACTGTCAGTATTGCCTGTGTCAGACAAATATTCTTTCGCCGCGTCAGGCATATTGTTTTTGACGTCGTTTCCGTTCACTGCACCGTATATTTCATTCATTAAATCTACAGTCGTATCTTGCGGCGCGTCCGGGTTTGCAGGATTCGGAAACGGATTGTGCACGTTATAATTTGCGCATACATTCATGCTCATAATATTCAGCAGAATAAATAAAATTATAAAAACTGCGTATTTTTTCAACTTTTTTAAAATTTTCATGACAGCAAATCTATCCCCATGTTTACGACAATGCGCAGAATCGGCAGAACAGTCACAAGTATCACGGCTTTACCTGCAAACTCTATTTTTGACGCCATAGACGCTTCGCCGAAATCCCTGCATATATCCGCGCCTATCTGAACAATAAAACTTATGCCCAAAACTTTTAGTATAACCGAAAAATACTCCGAAATATTGGTCGAATCCGTGAGAGCCCGGAGATAATCCACTACGGGATATACTTTCGCAAGCGCCCACAGAGTTATTATTATGCCTGCCGCCACCATAATCATAACGGAATATTCTGTTTTCAGTTCTTTAAATATAAACGATATTACAACTGCAAAAACGGCAATTCCCAATACCCCTAAAATTTCCATAAATTATATCATATCCCAAAAATAGTCTGGATTGTTTCGTATAAATTCCCCATCTCAGATATTATCATAAACAGAACAATAACAATTCCCGCAATGGAAACATATGTAGCCTGATCGTCTCTGTCCAATTTATGCAGAATCTGATAGAATACCGTGACCAAAATTCCGATTCCGGCTATTTTAAGCAAAAAACTTATGTCCATAAAATATTTATTCTCCCGTTAAAATCCTAAATCCTATTAAATTTACAGATTTGCTGATATTTGTCAAGTTGTTAAAATAATAAAATGCAGATAAAAATCCCGATAAGTCCGCCGGACAGCTTATATAATTTTGCCCGGTTTGTTTCTTTTACATATTCTTCTTCGTATAATTTGTTCAGTTTATCCCTGTATAAATTCATGTGATATATCTGGTCGTCGGCATATCCGCAGCCGAGTTTCGAGCCGAATTCTTTTATTATGTTATACTCTTCGTTTGTAAAAAAAATAAGCCCTTCGGTTTTGCATTCTTCAAGGGAAACTTCCCAAGGATTTGTATATATCCCGTTAGTACGTCCGTTTTTTGCAAGTTTATTTAGAAAACCGCAGTTTTCCAAGTTATTGTCCGAATAAACCGCAAAAATTTTTTCGACCGGATATTTATAAATATTTATATGTTTTATAATATAGTCGAAAAAACATATAAAACTTTCTATCTGCTTTAATTTCAGATTTATTTTGTTTGAGAATAAAAATCCTCCCGCAGTGCATGAGACCGCGATCAAAGCCATTCCTATATATTTTATCATTGATTTATTCGTCCCCTTTTTTATCAAATCTGACGGTAAATATTATATTTTATTATATTGTTCTTGTCCAAAGTTATACCTGCAAAATATACAAAAACATCGTTTTCTATCAGAAGATTTATGTTGGGTTTTCTTTTTAACTGTTCGAAAGTTCCCGCGTGAGTTGTGGCAATCAGAGGCACGCCGGAATTCTGCGCGGACAAAATCGACTGCGTATCCTCAAGACCGCCTATTTCGTCGCAAAGAATAACGTCGGGATTTAACGTTCTTGTCGCGCAGTCTATACCGTCCGATTTTTTATATCCGTAAAAGACGTCCAGAAGTCCGCCTCCCATTTTATTTTTCATATAGATTTCACGCCGCTCGTCGATTAAAGCCGTTCTGCATTTTTTCAGTCCGTATAATCCCTTTGACAAAGCCGCCGCAAGAAATCTTAAAAGCGTGGTTTTGCCCTCCGACGGCGGCGAATATATCAGAATGCCGCTGAGACCGTTTTCTTTGATAATATTCACTATCGGACAATCCGGGAAATAAATAAACCGGTTTACGCGCATGTTTACAGATGTTATCTCGTCTATTATAACATCGGATTTATCGGAATCGCCTGTATTCGTATATATAATATTTCCGCAGACGCCTATTCTGTAACCGTCGCCGGTTATTATAAACCCGTTTTTTATATTGTTTGCCTGCGCGTGATAAGAGCCGTCGCAGAAATTATTTATGCAATTGTCAAGCTCTGATTTGCTTGTAAATATACAGTTCTTAATATCTGCGCGTCTGCCGTTTAAATCTATCAGAATATTTTCTTTGTTTGCAGTCAGCGAGAGCGGAGCGTTTGCCCGAAGTCTTATTTCAGTCAGATTGTTTTTTATTTCGTCGTCTGTAAAAGCGATAGCCTTTGCGACATGTTCCGGCAAAAATTTCAGGTAAAAATCAATGTCGCTCGTTTTTTTTATATTTTTTTCAATTAATACCATATTATCATATTTCGCTCCATTGTCTTTTTTTATAATCTTACTTAATGTATATTTCTTTTTGTTTGTAAATATTACATATACATAAAATTTTGCGCAACAAAAAAGCCCTTGCGCATAAATAATGCGAAAAGGGCAATCCTTTTATTCTTCGATTTCGGTAAAACCGTTTATAATATCCACAACTTCTAAAATAATATCTTTGGGAATCTGCTCGACAAATTCGGCATTTCGTTGCTGTATATCCAATATTTTGGCTTGGTCGCACATGATAACCCCCGTCGTTTTGGTTCTGTTGTCTAACTTAACCTGTATCGGGATTCCTCTGTCTGTATTTGTAATAGGACACACAAGAGCCGCTTTTCCAGTGAAATTGTTAAACGTGGCGTTGCTTATAACCAATGCAGGGCGGCGTCCTTTTTGTTCGTGTCCCTTCTGCGGATCAAAGTCTAATCTGATAATATCCCCTTGTTTTGCCTTATAACTCATTCGACAACCTCGCCTCCAACCGATTCTCCAGTGTCCCATTCTTCAAAATCGTAGCCGCCGTTGACACCTTTGAGCCTTTCCTTTAATGTTTTGTGTCTGCGTTTGAATTTTATCTGAAACGGGATAGCTTCTTCCATCAACGACTGGCGGAAAAATATATTGACGGCTGTGCTTAAATTTAAGCCTAAATTTCCGAAAAGTTCTTCGACGTCTTTTTTTACGTCTTCGTCCACTCTTACATTTATAGTTGTTGCTGGCATAATAATCACCTCTTTTTCGTTTTTGTATATACATTATACAATATTAAAATACATATTGTCAATACATTTTATAAAAATATATAATTTCAAAATGTTTTTGCTTTTTTTATTTATTTCTGTTATAATATATTAAATTCATAATTGCGGCAATAAATATTTTTACCCATGCGTACTATTGCAAAAAAAGTTGCGAAATTAATTTTCACGTGTGTTACAATAATATTTGGAAAGGAAATTTGATGAATACATTAGAAAGGCTAAATGCCGTAATTGATTATGTCGAAAAACATATCACCGAAAAATTGGACTTAAATCGCATTGCGGAAATCGCTTGTTATTCCCTTTACGACTTTCAACGTATGTTTGGATTTATAGCCGAAATGACAATCGTGGAATATATCAGAAAACGACGGCTGACATTAGCGGGATTAGATCTAAAACATAAAAACGCAAAGGTGATAGACACAGCTTTGAAATTCGGTTACGAATCGCCTGTGTCGTTTGCGCGCGCGTTCCAGATATTTCATGGAGTTACTCCGAGCGAAGCTAAAAAATCTGATGTTTCATTAAAAATATTTCCTCGATTAATGTTTCAAATAATTGTGAAAGAGGTGCCGCAGGTGATAAGGACAGATAATATGCAAATAAACGGGAAAGAATACGAAGCGTCATATTTCGGAAAACAGGATATGTCGTCATGGACTGACGATTACAAATCGCGCGAATTTTGGCGGTTGGAAAACGCATACAATGATTTCAAGGACAAATGGAAAACAGGGAATCTCTTACCCTATACAAATTATCCGATGAATATTGAAACGGGGCAGGTTTTTGTTATAGATTACACCGGAAATGACGGAACTGTCAAAAGGAAGTATCACTTTTCTGACGGAACTGTCTGGCTGGATATGCTGTCAACGACAGAATTTCGTATTGAATCGCCGAATATCATAAGAACAGATAAAATAACCGTAAACGATAAAATATATGAAGCGTCATATTTCGGGGAACATGATATGACATCATGGAGCGACGAAGTCGCGTCAATGAAATTCTGGCGGTTAGAAAACGCTTACGACGATTTTAAAGACAACAAAAAAACAGATTTTTTACCCTATAGCAAATATCCGATGAGTATCGAACCGGAGCAGGTTTTCGTTATAGATTATATTGATTATGAAGGCGCTCTTCAAAGAAAATATTATATTTCCGACAGGACTGTCTGGCAGGATATGCCGTCAACAACAGAATTTATGCTTGAATAATAAAATGGGGGAGTAATTATAATGATTATTAATAATACCATTTTACAGATTTTAGGTTTTATCGTTGGGTCTTGGGTTTTGATTCTGCTTATCAAATTTGGAATTGCGCAATTAAACAAGCTGAAAGAATTTTTAATAGTTGCCGATAAGCCTTCCTTACCAAAACATAACACGAAAACAATGCTCCGGTCGTTGGCTAAATATTTAATTTGCCTGTTTATCGCAGTTTTCTGCACATATAAAATATTTGCGATTCCGATGATTATAATATGGGGATTTATAATATTTTTCGCTGTCAAATATATTAAACTTTGGAAATATCATCAATATTCCGTGTTATTATTAACAAGCGTTTCCTGCGTAATTATAATTTCAAGTGTTATACTCTCCCCATTTATCAGGACATTTTTTGTAATGCTCGGCGAAGTTATTGCGAGATTTTAGGAGGATTTAAAGTATGAATAAACTTTTGGAAAATTTTACTCTTTTATATCCCAATCCGGAAATTTGCGAAAAGGATAGAATGAATGTTGATTTTAATAATAATCCTGAAATGCTTGAACTTCTCGGATTAAATAGTACATTTCGCATATCCCGTGCAGAGGATAAGTCTGCTATTTTAAGATATGTGACGTGTGATGTGGAAACGATAAATTACAGGAGCGACATTTTCGTCGACATTTTAAAAAACAAGGAATTGTACGAAATTTTGCGGCAAGCACACGAATATCTGACAGATATTGATGATGTTATGATAAGGGCAAAGACTATGCACAAGGAAAGTGAGTTGAGAGACAGTCTTTTTGTGATAAACGAAATAGAAATGTATATAAAACTTGTTGATTATTTGGCTGAAAATGGTAAAAAATTAGAGCGTCCGTCTGAATCAAAGGGATTAAGTGACTTATTCGCATATATAGCTGAAATCCACGAAAGTGAAGAATACAAAAATTTAGTTAAAAATGTTGAATTGTTAGATTTTCGTATCAATAATATGAAAAGCGTGACAATCGGCGCGAATTTAGACAATCAGTTAAGAATTACGAGCGCAGGCGTTTTATCTGTAAATAACCGGTATTTTACATCGGGCAGTCTGACGGATATGCTCCTCCGAATGGATTTTCATAAGACAGAGTACACGACAATAGCGCCGATTACTGCAAACCAGAAAGACGCGCAAGCGCAGACGTTTAACTATGTATTTCTTGAAACATTAAATAATCTCTACGGTTCTTCTATAAAGAAATGGCGTCCGATTGTAAACAACTTCATGAATAATAATATAAAAGTTCTCATAAAACTTGTGCCTGAAATAAAATTTATTCTAAAGTGTGCGGATATTATGTTTAAATTAGAAGAAATTGGGGTAGGCTTATGCAAGCCTGAACTCTTCAGCCGCGAAGAAAAGATATTCGATATTAAAGGCTTATATAATGCTTCACTTGCAATCAGCCTGCAATCCGGCGATTTAATTTTAAACGATATAACTTTCGATGAAAACGGTATGATTTATATTTTGACCGGACCGAACAGGGGCGGCAAATCAATCATAACGTGTGCAGTCGGCATAGCACAGCTATTTTGCCAGCTGGGTATGTTAATCCCAGCTCAGTCAGCAAAAATAAGCCCGGTTGATTGTATCTATACACACTTTGCCGGAAATTACAATACGCTTGAAAAAGGCAAATTGGGCGAAGAATGCGAGCGTTTAAATGTTATCCTGAGCAAAGTCACTAAATACAGTCTTGTACTGCTTGACGAAACACTCTCAAGCACAGGGTCGTTTGAAGGCTCGTATATTGCGGCGGAAGTTGTAGAGGGACTTAGTTTTATTGGCTGCCGGTGTATATACTCGACGCACATGCACGAACTTGCGGCACTTGTTGACGAAATAAACATATCTTCTAAAAATAAAGTCGATACATTGGTTGCGGGAATAGAAGATGGCGAACGTAGTTTTAAAATCAAACGTGAGAAACCAGATGGTAAAAGTTACGCGAAAGATATAGCTCAAAAGTACGGCATATCATTAAAAAGAATAAAAGAACAGGCTGAATTATGAAAAACTTAAGTACAGATAAAAATCACTCCCGACCCGTTTTCTCAGATATTGTAAAATCCGCTCCACAAAATAAACCCTACGACTTTATGTCATAGGGTTTATTCTTACACTGGAGATAAGGGGATTCGAACCCCTGACCTTCTGACTGCCAGTCAGACGCGCTGCCAACTGCGCTATACCCCCGTATACAAACCACGGCTTACCGTGGTTTGTATTATAAATTTAAAATCTTACGTTCTCATTTGATTTGCGTACGCTTCTATTTCGTCCGCTGTCCTTATAACCGTCAGGTTTGATTCCCACGCTCGCTGAGCCTCAATAATTTTCACCATTTCGTCGGCTATGCTGACGTTTGACATCTCTGCGGCATGGTTGACAATATCGACTCCCGGACGGGTTTCCGCAACCATACCGCCTGAAAAATCCGTCGGAACATATTGGTCTTCGCTGATTCTGGAAAGTCCGTATATATTATTGCAAGTAAACAGCCCTAATTTTATATCGGTCGGGTCGTCTCCGGCGTAAGACGGGGAAACAAGGTTTATATCATCTTTGTTTACATTATCCGGAATTGTAATCCTGTCGTAATTTTCATCTAAAACATATTCCCCATTCGGCAGGACTAAATATAATCCGTCGTTTTCCAGGGACAGGTTAAAATCGCCCTCGCGAGTATATGTTATATTGCCGTCTTTGTCTTCGACGGCGAAAAAAGCGTCGCCTTTTATCATAGCAGACAGCGGGTCAGTTGTGTCTTTAGCCGCCCCCTGCGTCATAACTAAACCAGCCTCGCTCACTCTCGCGCCTGCTCCGGAGCGGAGTTTGTTTTCTGCAAAGTAGTTGGCATTATTCGCCGCTATCTGGTCGTCGGTAAGCTGGTCTGCGGGAACGGGCGTCTGTCCTTTATTGCGCGCAACCCATGTGTCGTAATTGTTCTGGTTGCTTTCATAATCGTTCGGCATTCTCATTCTCTGATATAAAAGTTCCTGAAACGATATATTGCTTGTCTTGTAGCTGTCGTTATTTGCGTTTGATATATTGTTTGCGGCGATATCCAGCATTTTCTGATGTTCTATCGCTCCGGTTGTCGCCGTATAAAATCCTTGTATCATAGTATTTTTGACTCCCTTTTATTTTTTATTATCCTGATTTTTTATTACACTCTCGCAACATCGCTTATCGACTTGCCAACTTCCGCGTCGATAGCTTTGATTATCTGCGTCATAGACTGAAAAGAACGCGACGATGCGATAAGTCCCGCCATCTGGCTTGCCAAGTCCGTATTTGCCTTCTCTACATATCCCTGACGGATTGTCCCGGTAAAATCCTGCGGCACAGGTTCGTTGTCCGCATTTAAAACAGTAAAAGCTTCTTCGTCGCTTTTTACAAGCAGATTCGGGTCGTCGGGATTATATATGCCAAGCGTCGCTATAAAATTACCGTCTGCCGAATATATATTGCCCGATTGATCGACGGTGAAATCATATCTTTCAACCGGTATCGGCTGATCGTGGTTATCCAGAACAAGATCCCCGAGCCCGTTTATCAGATCTCCGTCGGGATTTATCTGAAACTGCCCGTTTCTTGTATAATATTTGCCGTTATAAATCCCGTTCGGGTTTGTGTCCGGGTCGTATTCGCCTTTATAGCTTTGAACTGTGAAAAACCCGTCTCCCGATATAGCAAAATCTAAACTTCTGTCTGTTGCCTGCAATGCTCCCTGACTGAAATCCGTTTTAATATCAAGTGCTTTTTTGCCTCTTGAAACATCGCCTATATTATATGTTACGCCTGTTGTTCGGGTTTCCTGCCTTACCGCGAGAGCGTCGGCAAAAGTAGTGTTTACAATCCTGTCCTGCTTGAATCCCGCCGTGTTTAAATTCGCTATATTGTTGCTCCTGACGTTGATGTCTCTCTCCGCAGTCAAAAGCCCCGATGCCGCAGTGTAAATACCTCTGACCATAATTTTTTCTCTCCTTTTTGATTGGGTAACCGCAAGGATTACCCCTACTTACTTTGTTTTTACATTCTTTATATATAATTAGATGTGTTCTAAAACCTTGCCTATCTGCCATCGAGGTTTAGAAAATATCTATTTATTAGCGTTTTTATTTTTTTGCATTATTCCAATTTCGACTTAATATCTTCTATGATTTTATCAAAAACTTGCTCCCGTTCTGTAGATGTATCATAAATTGTAAAGCCGTATTTTACTAAATGGTCAGTCATTTCTTGATTGAATAAAATCATCATTTCACTAAATTCTTTTAGTTTATTATCATCCATACCATATGTCCATTCGTCTTCCGTATCGTATCTTCTTAAATCGCTGAAAAATTCTTCAGCCGTTTTTTTGTTTTGCGCCAACCCTATAAGAATAAATCTATCTTTCAATTCTTCTATCCCATACGTTTTCAGAATAGGCAATATTTTCTCAAAATCAAAATGCCCCCCTTCCAGCACAAACCTATTTCCTTTCACAGCGTGCTTCCGCAGGTTTAAATCATCTGCCATGCCGTCACAGGAAGAAAATATGCCAAGGAAATGACCGAGAAATGGCGCTACATTGGCTGTGGCTTTATCATAATTCCAACCAATTCTAACATCCAACTGCGGATACGCCCTGTCAAACACGGTCATAAGTTTGTCGAGATTGATGACAAAGTAATTTAGCTCATCGTTTATTTTTTTCGCTAATGTTGTTTTACCGTTTCTACCCGGACCTACAATGATTATATTTTTCAAACTATATTCTACCTCGCAAAATATAAATTCTATTCATTATCAATTATATCTACCATAGTTTTATTTAATATATTTTTGCAGCGCGTATTTCAGTTTAATCAATGCTTTCGAGTGAATCTGCGATACCCTCGACTCCGAAATCTCTAAAACGCCGGCTATCTGCTTGGCTTTTAATCCTTCGTAATAATATAAGGAGATAACAGTCCGCTCCTTATCGCTGAGGGAATCTATCGCCTGCGATATTATATTGACAAGTTCCTGGTCTTCATAATGTTTTTCCGGGGTGTTTTCAGACGCCGGAATCAGATTTGCAAGATTATCCGTTATAAGCTCTTCTATTGACAGTATATTTGTAGAATAAGTTTTCCCTACAGTTTCATAATAATCATCCATATTGACTTCGAGTTTTGCCGCTATTTCTTCATCCGCAGGGTCGCGCCCAAGTTCGTGCTGCAGAGTCGCATACGCCGCGTCTATATCTTTCAGACTTTTTCTGACTGTGCGCGGAACCCAATCCTGTTTACGCAGATAGTCAATCATTGCCCCCCTCACTCTTATCGACGCAAACGTCTCAAACTTTATATCCCTTGTGTAATCAAACCTGTCTATAGAGTTTAAAAGAGCGATTGACCCGCAGCTTATTATGTCGTCCTGGTCCGCCAGATTTTTATACGTAGAATACATCCTCGACGCAATAAACTTCACTATATATAAATATTGCATTAAAATATAATTTCTTGTTTCAACATTTTTAGTTTCTTTATATGATTTCCAGAGTTCATCCGAAACTCCCGCTGATTTTGATTTTTTATCTTTTTCGTTCTCGTTTACAGACACGTCCCATTACCCCAATCTTAACTTTATAACATCCTGTATTCTTATGCTGAACCTGTTGAAAAATCAAAATTTTCAATAAAAATTTTAGATTTTTCTATCAGGTTCAGCCTTTTTTATTTCAAATCCATTTAAAACCTTTTTTTAAGAAACTTAGCCTGCGTCTGACGCTGCTGATAAAATATATACTTGAAAAGTCTGTCTCTTACAGGGTCGCTTATTTTGCAGAAAGACACGTGCAAATCATATACGGACGGTTCGTCCTCGTCGGCTTTTGACCTGACTACCCGCCCGATAACAGGCAAAGCCTCGCCGTCTATTATAAGCATACAATAAAGATATGTATTGACGGCAATTTTTTCGGGATACCTGCATTTAAATCCCCCAGCGCTGAAATCCAGAGTGAACAGTTTTGAAAATCCCTCTTCTTTTTCCAGAAGCCCCTCGTCTGCGTCCTTTTTCTTTTCCGCCGCAAGTTCATGCTCGAATTTTAAATCAGTCATTGTCATATTGTCGACAATATATTCCGGAATCAGTTTATAATACACTTCAATCCGCAGGGGCATTCTGAAAAATTCCCGCCTGTGCTGTTTTTCCGGCTGCGATACCGGAAAAACCTCGAATATATAATTATTATACCCGTGAATACTCGTGAGCTCGTTAAGCATATCGCGTGTGTCAAAATCATCTTCAGGCATAACTTCTCTTATATCTGTTATTTTCACGTTAAAACTGTAATGGGAGCGCAGGGCTTTATAAGACACTGCAGCTCGGTCGCCGGCTTTATATTCGATTCCCTGTCTTTTTTCCGCGCATATTCCCAAAATCAACAGGCTATCGTCAGTCTTCCTCAAAAATTTCCCCACATATTTCACGGACGGATCCGGAGTAAGTCTTGACTGACAGTCGCTCACCGTAATTATCTCGTCAGGGTCTAATATTATATCAATTTCATCGCCGCCGTCGCTGATATAAATATTATTTATATCATTGTTTCTGATATCTGAATTTAATTCGCCGTATATGTCGTTTATATCTTTTTCCGTCATCTAGCCATCAATCTCCCATTTTAATTTCGCTGAATTTCTAATATATCTTACGCTTTATGCCGTTTCGACCTTTACAATGCCGAACGATTGTATCTGAATTTTAGGGTCTATTTCGTTTGACGATAAAACCGTGAGTCCCGGCACAAACTGGTCTATAAACTGTTTGAAGTAAAATCTCACAACCGGATTAGTCATAACTATCTGCTGCGCGCCTACGTTTTCAAGTTTAGCCAGATTTTCCGAAAGCGACGCCAGTATCGCAGGAATCAGCGGAGGGTCGAGCGCGAGATAGAATCCGGCGGCGGTTTTGTTTACGCTCTTTATGATAGTAGTTTCAAGCTCCATATCAAGCAGAATCACTTTTATAACCCCGTCTTCGGCGTATAATCTCGTTATTGTGCGCCTTAAAGCCTGCCTGCAGTGTTCGGTAAGCATATCGGTGTCGCCGCCCGTCGCGGATGCATACTCTGATATTGTTTCTAAAATTGTCACCAAATCTTTTACCGGTATGCGTTCTTTGAGCAGATTTGTGATGATTTTCTGGAAAGAGGACATATTAATCGTATTTCCTACCACATCGTCTACAAGCGATTTATTTTTATTTCTCAGATTGTTCAACATCATTTCAATTTCGGAACGTCCGATAAACTCGTATGCGTACTTCTTTATTATATCCGATAAATGAGTTATAATAACAGACTGCGCATCGATTACCGAATACCCTAATATTTCCGCTCTTTCTATAGCCGAACCGGGAATCCATTTTGCCGGTATTCCGAACGCGGGGTCGGTTGTGTCTATCCCGTCAATGTCGCCGAACGAACCGTTTGAATCCATTATCAGGTAATGCCCCGGGAGAATTTCGCCGCCGGCGACTTCCTCGTCTTTTATTTTTATAATATAACTGTTAGGCGTTATCTGTATATTATCCAAAAAAGTAATATCCGGAATAACAATACCCATATCCGCCGCAAATTTTTTCCTAAAATTGGTGAGCCTGTCCTCGAGGTTAGATCCATGCCTCTCGTCAATCAGCGGGAGCAGACTGTATCCGAATTCGACCGACATCAGCTCTACTTCTATGGACGCGTAAATATTTTTCGGATCTCTGTAAAAGTCCGTGTCGGATATTACGGGCGCCTCATGCGCGGCAATTTCCGCCGGAACGGGAACAGCGGCTAAAGCCGTTTTCTGTCCTCTGCTCTGCACAATTCCCAAAGTCAGCATAAACCCGCCGATAACAATCAGAAACCACCACGGAAACTGCGGCACGAAAAGCGTTACGAATACAAGCAGAAGCATTGATGAGCCGGCGATAATCATAGTAGTTGGATTTTTTGAAAATTGTGTCACAACATCTTTGCTCAGACTGCTTTCCGAAGCCGAACGGGTTACGACCATACCGGTCGCCGTGGAAATCATAAGCGCGGGAACCTGGGATACGAGACCGTCCCCGACGGTAGCGATTGTGTATGTTCCCATAACGTCGGCTACCCCGGTCATATATCCGATTATTATTCCGCCGACTATATTTATGACAGCGACAATCAGGGACACTATCGCGTCGCCTTTGACAAATTTTGTCGCGCCGTCCATCGCCCCGTAAAACTCTGCTTCCCTCGATACTTTTTCCCTGCGTTCGCGTGCCTGCGCCTCGTTTATAAGACCTGCGTTCAAATCCGCATCTATTGCCATCTGCTTTCCAGGCATAGCGTCGAGATTGAATCTTGCCGCCACCTCTGCGACTCTTTCCGCGCCCTTTGTTATAACTAAAAACTGAATAATCAATATAATCAAAAATACGATAAATCCGACTACAGGCTGCCCGCCTATGACAAATTCGCCGAAAGTCTGTATGACATGCCCCGCATGCCCCGCATGTCCGAGAATTAATTTTACAGACGATACGCTCAAAGCAAGCCTCAGCATAGTCGTTACAAGAAGAAGCGACGGGAATATCGAAAAATCCAGCGATTCTTTTATATACATACTGATAAGCAGAATCAGCAGCGAAACGCCCATATTAAACAATATCATGAAGTCGAGCATAAAAGTCGGCAGAGGAATGATAATTAAAAGAACAATCAAAATGACGAATACCGTGATAATATTATCAAAAAATCTTTTCAATTTATTATTTGCTCCTTATCTTTTTACTGAGAGAATCTCAGCATATTTCCTTTTTATTTATCGAAATCTACTATCTGCTTCAGTCGTTTTTATCTTCATAATCTTCAGGATTAAACATGTCGTCCATACCACTTACATCCATTATATCCATATCTTTCACGGGAGGATTAACGGTTTGGCTGCCGGCTTTTAATTTATTCAGGTTTATCTTATTCATCTCATACAAATGTAATATAATATCGGCAAGCGCATGCCAGAATTTTTTCGGTATTTCCTGATCAATTTCGACAGATGCGAAAAGCGCTCTGGCAAGAGGGGGATTTTCGACAGTATAAATTTCATATTTCTGCGCTTCTTTAACTATCTGCAGAGCCATATAATCTTTTCCCTTGGCAATAACAACAGGAGCTCTGTCGTTTTCTTCGGGCTTATATTTTAAGGCTACGGCGTAATGCTGAGGATTCCTGATAACAACGTCGGCATTTTTTACTTCCGACATCATCCGCTGCTGAGCCATTTTTCTCTGTATAGACCTTATTCTGCCCTTTACTTCGGGATTTCCTTCTAATGTTTTGTTCTCTTCCTTTACTTCCTGTTTTGTCATTCTCAGATTCTTTTCATAATCCCACCACTGGTACAGATAATCCGCCACTCCTATGACTATCATGCCGATTCCGGCGTATAACGCGACATCGAAAACTGTCTGTCCGAGCCACGCCGCGGCGGTTCTTATGTCGATATTTGTCAGCGCGGGAATTTGTTTTATTCTGGAATTTATGACTGTATATATTATATAAGTTATGACTGTGACTTTCAGTATTGATTTTACAAGTTCCACAAGGGCTCTTAGATTGACCATTTTTTTAATTCCCGCAACGGGATTCAGACGCGAGAATTTCGGCTTGAGCTGTTCCGAAGAAAATATAAATCTCGTCTGAGCGACGGATAACCCGAATCCCAAAACCATAGCGACAAGCAGCATAGGCAAAGCAAGCAGGAACATATTTAAAACCAAATTAAACATGACGCTTGACGCGACGGGTATATCAAAATTATTTACACTGCCGCTCAAATTTATGGAATCGCTTACCACCGCCGAGAATCTGCCCATCAGGTATCCGGCAAGAAGCCTCAAAGCCAGAAAACTCAACAGTATCATCACGCCGCTGATTAAATCCCTGCTTTGAAATACATTACCCTTTTTTCGTTGCTCCGACTTTTTATGCGCCGAGGCTCTTTCGGTTTTTTCACCGCCGCCGCCAGTCACATTAACCACCTCGATTTTTTACGTCTTTATTTTTCTACATTTTATATATTTATATATTTTTTACTATTTTATCACAAAAAAAACGTTTTGTAAATATATTATTGTATCGTTAATAAAAAATTTACGGTAATTTTTTCAATTTATTCGAAAAACGAATAAATTTTTAATTTTTTTTAAAGTATAAAGTAAGATAGTTTTAAGACGATATATTATTGTGTAATATTTCTGAAGATAAAATTAGAAAATATGTAAAAATTCATGACAAAATAAAACCAAGGAGATAAAACATGAAAAGATTTACGCAGATTTCAGCAAAACTCTTAATTGCAATCATGCTTTTGACGCTTTTTCCAAATATCAATTTTATGCAAGTTTCAGCAGACCAGTTGCCGGGAACTCCGCCGGACTCTTATCCCCGCGAAATTCAAAACGGGGGATTTGAACTGCCTGTTCAACTTCCTGGAACAGGAAGAAACTATAATTTAATTGATGGAGACACTCATCCAGATACTCCATCTGTGCTACTCTATCCTAATACTGCACTTCCTAATACTTTACCTCCGGCAGTAATTTCCGGATGGTGTACAACAGCATCGGATGGCGTTATTGAAATTTGGCAATCAGGATTTCAGCCTGGACAGCCAAATAATCCCTTGGTAACATTCAAATCGCATGACGACATTGATGGTACCGGTACCACTAATAATTTTTTCGCTGAAATTAACGGCACTCAAGACGCCGCATTATATCAGGACTTAAGCACAGACAAAGGTACAATTTACCAGTGGAGCGTATGGCACCGCGGAAGAATGTCAGCTTCTACAGCGGATGTTGCACGGTTGGCTATCTCAGATCCGGCAAATCTTGCAAGGCTCACAAATATCGCAGCTATTCCATCAAATGTGGAACAATATGATTTTCAGGCAACGAATCTCGCCTGGATTCATCACAGCGGATACTATCTCGCTGACTCGGATGTCACACGATTCTACTTGGCAGCTGTGAGTTCGGCATCGCAAACCGGTGGTACCGGTCTTAACTCGACGGGGAATTTAGTAGACGACATCACGTGGGTTCCGGTTGCAAGCCTAAACGACAATTTTATCACCGTTGACCCCGACTATACGCTGCCCGCCGATGCCGGGGATTTGGTTGATGTGCCACCTGATCCCAATGAATTTAAACCATTTGCTTTCACATATGACAAAGATTACTCAGCCGATTTATCTACAGGCGGAAAGCATAAAATTATTATTGACATGTACGACAATAATCCGGATAATGCCGGAAAGGTGGCGGGACAACTTACTTTAACTATATATGTCACATCGACAGTAAGCGGAAATGTCAGCGGACTGGACGATAATTCCGGTCAAATTGTCACGTATACACTAGACGCCGGAATAAACTCGCCGGTAACGGATACGACAAAAACCGACAAAGACGGCAATTACAGCATACCGGGCGTACCATATGACGCAATAGTGACAATTACGCCGCCGGCAGTCAATGGGTATTCTGTAGACAAAAGCGGCTATACCACTGATTATATAGAAGAAAATGAAACCGGATATGATTTTGTTTATACGCAGACGACACATACAGTGAGCGGAAAAGTCACCGGACTGCCGGACAACTCCGGGCAAACTATCACATATAGTTTAGACGGCGGCGCAACAACTCAAACGGTAAAAACCAAAGCAGACGGCAGTTACAGTATAGATGTGCCGGACGGCGCAAATATAATCATCACGCCGCCGGCGGTCAACGGGTATTCCACTCCGGACGGTCGTAGCCTTAACGGCGTAACAAAAGATATGCCAAACAACGACTTTGAATATATACCTGTGACAACGTCTCCGCCGTCTGGCGCAGGAACGATGCCAACGCCGGCGGTATTGGGAACCGAACCGCCGACGGACACAGATAGAGGAATAACACCCACAGCCGAACCGACAACATCAGTGACGGAATCTACAGAACCTGCTGAGCCAATAACGGAAACGCCCGCTGTCTCCGATATACCGGATATAACAAACGCGCCGCTGTCAGGCGATACTTCTGTTACGGAAACTCCGGATAATACGGTAAATATTCAGCCTACGGAATCGCCTGTATCCGCAGCGGACGTAACGCCGACAGTTCCGGCAATACCTGTAATGCCGGAATCACAGGAGCAAAACCCAATAGTTACCGCGCCGCCTGTATTAGTTGAACAAGTGCCAAACAGCAATGAAATAATCGTTACAGCGAATGACACGAAATACCGTCTCATCCCAAAAGGAGACAATTCATATGAAGTATATTCAGATGACGGAATATATATCGGCGATTTTATGGGACCTTTGGCAAATTTCAATCTCAGCGACATAGATGTTTCCGCATCAGACGATACGGCAAAAATAAACCCGAAAACCGGAGACAATATCTTCGACGCGTGGAATCTCATAATTCTTGCGATATTATCACTGGCAATAACTGCGGCTGTTAAATATAAAAAACGGAAATAATATCCAAAATTTTTAATAAATATAAAATTTATAGTACGGTTTTGATTGTAATTTCAGCCAAAACCGTATTTTAATTGAAAAAATTTCAGGAATATTAAAAATATATCTATAAACTTATTGACAAATATAAAAATAAGTTGTAAAATAAAAACAGCATAAGTATCCGTTATATAAAAATATATAAAGTATTTTTAATATCTAAATGTAAAGGAGAAAATACAAATATGAAAAAAGCAAAATTTTTAGCAATTATTTTGTCACTTGTATTTTTGGCATCAATGGCGGTGATACCCGTAAGCGCGGCGTCTGACCCGTTCGACACCTTGGCTGATGCAGCAGGGGGAAACAATATCCTGATGTTCCCGACTTTTGTAGACGGCGGCGACGGCTGGGCTGATGATGAAGGCGCCGCGGGCATAGTCGACTATTATCAGGCAGACGTACTTGGCGCTGACCTTCTTAACACAGATCTGGCTCTTGATAAGGACCTTAAATACGGCAGTCCTAATTTGCCTTATTGGGTTCAATGGATGTATGAAAAACCATATACGGTAAACCGTATCATTCTCCGCACCGCAAACGACAGCGACCAGTATCCCCGCCGTATGGGCGACGGATGGACTTTCTCCGGTTCAACCGACGGCAAAAACTGGAATGTCATTTACACCGGTAAACAAGACGACGTTTTAAACACAGCATACACCTTTTATTATATTGATTTACCCAACAACACGACCCCTTATCAATATTATCAGCTCGACGCAGAAACTATTGGGTCAGAGACAGACGCCGACGGAAATGTAACAGACGACGGCGGAATCCAGCTTTGCGATATAGTCCTCACCGTTGACAAATCTGTCGATGTTCCTACGACCGCTCCGTATGTGTATGTAGCCAAAAACCTCAGCATAGGCGGAGGATCCACCACTATTGAAGGCACAGACTTTGATTCAGGCGCAAGCAATTATGGTGTTGCAGGTCAAGCCGGCAGCGCCCATGATGTGAGACCCGACGAGTCAGTCGCCACTCAGTGGTGCGGCGACACTTATATCGGCAGAGACGGCGTTGACGGCACTAAAATCGGTACCATCGGCTGGATAACTGCAGGCGACTGGGTTCAGTATACTGTCAATGTTGTATCGGACGGAACTTACGATGTCAGCGCATGGATTGGTTCAGGCACCGACCCGGCAGGCTCAGTCAACATATATTATGACGGCAATTTAATAGGCAACGGCGTCTCGACCAACGTAGACTGGCAGACTTACGCCGACGTCCCGATAGGCAGCGTGGCTATGACTGCGGGAAGCCATGTTATCAAAGTTGAGTACCCTGACGGAAACATAAATTTCCAGTCTATGGACTTTGTTAAAGAGGCCGCCGTAACCACCGAAGCTCCCGCTACTGTGGCAGCAGACACAACAGCCGCAGATAATGCCGCGGCAATCTCCGGCGACACAACAGCAACAACCGCTTCTTCCGATAACGGAAACAGCAACACCACTACTATTGTAATTATCATAATCGTCGTCGTTGTTGTAATAGTTATAGTCATAATTATCATTCTTGCGACAAGAAAGAAACCTGACGATAAAAAACCGGCTGATAAGAAATAATAAAAATACGTAAATACACAAACTGTAAATTGTTAAATATAGGGGCACAAAATTTTGTGCCCCTATATTGTACTACTTAGAATATATTGTGTATTGTAGGGACGAACTGCGTTCGTCCGCAAATCTGACTGGATTTTACGACGATTTTATTTTGGCGGACGAACGCAGTTCGTCCCTACAATA